>Ga0172381_10002620_pt1 | contig 19687 bp, 24 predicted proteins | sample Leawel6488metaG_FD_119754 | JGI IMG/M metagenome (GOLD analysis project Ga0172381, IMG submission 119754) | Leachate microbial communities from a municipal landfill in Southern Ontario, Canada - Leachate well 64-88 metaG | ecosystem: Engineered > Solid waste > Landfill > Unclassified | place...
AAGAACGCTGCTTGAAAATGCAAAAACGCCAGAGGATATTGACAGGGCGTTTGGATTTGTGAATGACCGGTTAGAAAGGTTTGCGGATGAACGCACACAGGCGCACTTGATCAACCTGGCAAACGAGGTGCAACAAGACCCGTCATTACAAAACGTAGGGCAGTTGTGGTTATCCATGCAGGACTCTACGGAAATGCGGGAGATGCAGCAGATCCACGATTGGGAAGATGTGTTCTCCATTCCCGACCAGGCTATTCGCAAGCACGCCATACACGAACAGTTTACACGCGACGAAGCCAATTGGAGAAGGAATAACGAATTAGAGCTTGCAAGGATGCGGGGAATACTCGGTATTTTGGGAATGGATTTGCAGAACCAGGACGGGGGAGCCTATCGCCTGATAAAGTCCATGATGGATAGACAGCAACTTTGGCGCGACTTTTACGAGGGTTATTACGTAAAATCAGATACCGCTGTACGCGATCCTGCGACCGGCAAGGTTATCAGTGGTGAGCGTGTTCCGCAAGGCGCAAACACGGTCAAAGTGGATGGGCGTAAAGACATTTTACGCAAGTTTTTTGCTACGCGTTACGACACACCCGCGCTAAGCAATGCAGCCTGGAGAGACGTTCAGGATACTTTGGGTGAGTTGTACGACCGGTCAACGGACATGGAAAGGCAATTACAATCCGGTTTCAACGATCATTTTGTAGCTGCACTTACCGAGGCTCACCCCAACACCACCAACATTCAAGCCAATACCAGGGCATGGCGCGATAGAACATTAATGCTGCAAACTGAATTAAGAAACGCCATGATCCGCCATCGTAACATGATGAAAACAGTTACCGACCCACAACAACGGCGGCAGGCATGGACGGAGTTTAATATAGAACGTCGCAACATGATCGCACAATGGCGTAACGAAGAACGTACGTTCTGGAATGATGTCAACGTGGACAGGCCACCGCAAACGACACCCCCAACACAAGCCCCTGTGTCTGACGTGGAGCGGGCGGCTGCGGCTGATCAACCGCTTACCCCTGATGATATTGCTTCTACACATGCGGATGCTACGGACATAGCCAACGAAGCTGATACCAGACAGACAGAGGCAGAGACGGCACAAAGTCGGCGCATGACCAAGCGAGAGTTCTTCTCACGCATGGAGGATATACTCACGCGTGAAGCAAGGGAGAACCCGGATAGATATCGCGGTATTGTGGTTGCGGAGCAAGTAAAGGCGACCGAAATACTGATGGATATGATCGCGGAAAAGTGGGGGATGGATAATAACCGTAACCCGGATGAGTGGTGGACTGAGCACATTCGGGATATTTTGGATGGTGGGGATGGATTGAATCAGGCGGGATTATTCCAAATGGGGAGAGTGGATACGCCAGAATTTAAACAATGGTTTGGCGATTCAAAGGTGGTAGACGAACAAGGTGAACCAGTTGTAGTATTTCATGGAACACAATCAGAATTTACAGAATTCAATGATATTAGTTTCTTCGCTGAAAATAAAGATTATGCGAATGAAATATCTTCTGGAAAATGGTGGGATAAAAATTGGAGTAATGATAAAGGATTAGTAATGCCAGTTTACCTGAAAATGGAAAATCCATTAACGGTAGCTATGAGCAGTAAAGATTTTTCTGTACCTTCAAAAGAATATCCTATTATTAATAAAGCAAAATCTGAAAATTACGATGGTGTTATTTTTGTAGATGAAACAAGTAATGAAAAATATTATGTAACTTTTGATAAATCTCAAATAAAATCGTTATTCAATCAAGGCACATTTGACCCAAATAATCCTAATATCCTTTACCAATTGTCCCACGAAGTCGCCCGCCTTGCGCATCAACACGGCATACCCACAGCCGATAAAAATGGCAAACCTATTAACGCTCACCTGCTGAATGTCGTCAAAAAGTATGGTGGTGCAGAGGCGCAACAGTACACAAAGATAGACGATGTGCCTTATGAGGTTGTGGAGCGTGCATTAGAAAAGCGATTACGGGAATCAGGTGTAGACCCCACGCGTAACGTTGTAAACGACAGGATATTACGTGAACGTGTCTTTGGATCAACTAAGTTTGATGAAGATGGTTTAGCAATAATCAAGGCGTTCAAGGGTGCAAATATTAGTACATTTGTCCATGAGTTATCGCATGTGTTCTTTAGGGACTTGCCCGATGCAGACATGACGGCGGTTATTCAACTGGCAGGCGAGCAAGGTTTAGACGCAACCGGATTACGGGCATTACACCAAAAGTTTGACGCGGGAGAAGCCACTACCGAAGAACACGCGCAGATTGCGAAGATCAACGAACACTTTGCCAGGGGTTGGGAAAGATACCTTGCGGATCCTAAAGACGCAAGCATACCGGCTGCACAGAGAAACTTATTCCAGCGATTTACAGAGTGGATCACGGAGATTTACACGCGTTTGAGTGGGCGCAACACCATCGCAGGGAGCGATATTGACATTGACATCAAGGCGACGGTCAATATTGGCGGGCGTGATGTGTCTCTAAAGTCTATTTTTGATGACATGCTGTTTGATCAGTCGAAGATGGATAATCCGGATGGAAGATCGTTACTACAAAGCCGGCCGGTAGGTAATGACACGACTGCATTTGGTGTGCAAAATCCAAGCGCAAGATACCCGATGCGTTTCAGGTTGGTCGAACTTAACGATCCTGTCATGAGCCTGGACATGAATTTTAACGATAACCCAGACTTCCCACAAAACTTACAGGCGAGAGACCGGGGACGTGCAGCAAGCAAGGTGCAAGCGAATCAGATACGCGGTCAATTCGATCCACTGGCAATGATTGAGGACACCAAACAGATCGATCGTGGCACTCCGATTATTGACAGTGGTTTACACGTTATCTCCGGCAATGGCAGGACGTGGGCGATAAGGATGCTGGATCAAACCGAGCCTGCACGATATACGCAGTATAAGGATTTATTAGGACAAAATATCGCTAATTACGGCATTACGCCGGAAGAGTTTGCAACCTTTGAAAAACCGTATCTCGTAAGAGAGTACATGGGTGACCCGGCAACCTTAGAACAGTTCGCAGCCGAGTCTAATCAAGGCAGCGGTTTAGGCATGAGTTCTACCGAGAAGGCGACGGTACTTTCTGCCAAACTTGATAAAAACGCCATTGCAAAGCTGAACACTTCTCCCGACGACAACTATGATTCGGCATTGATCAGAGCGGATAATGAGGACTTGAAGAACTCGTTTATTAGGGGGATGCCTGCAAATGACCGGGCAAGTTATGCCGATTCGACTGGCATGATGAACATGGACGGGGTTAATCTACTCAAACATTCCTTGTTTTTATGGACGTTTGGGGAAGATCTGGGCGGTAAATTACTCGAAAAGTTTACCAGAATTGATAAACCGGAGATGGCGCGCATATCTTCACAGATAACAAACGCATTGCCTTCTCTCGCAAAGCTAAAGGCGAATATCGATCTCGGATACATCAAACCTGATTTTGACATAGCGCTTGATGTGGCGACCGTGTTTGAAAAGCTGGCAGAGAAGAAGCAAGAGGGCGTGCCGATCTCGCAGTACCTGGCAAGTCTTGGAGGAATGGATTTATTCGGATTAGCTGAAGGCGGATTGAACGACTTCCAAAAACAGTTGATAACTTTCATGGATGAAAATCCATTGATGATCCGGCAAACGATTGAAAATTATGTTTCCGAAGCATTAAAACAGCGCAACCAGGAAACGTTATTACAGATTGCGGAGCCGACGACAAAGAATGATTTATTTGGTAAAGCTATCGAGGAAATAGGTGCGCAAAAAGAAGCGGAGAGGATACAACGCAACCCTAAAGAGTTTGCAAGTCAAGTTACCAATCAGGTTATGGATACCCCTTACGTTATTGATGGAATTGCAAAACCTGTAATAATCCAGGTGACAGACGCAAACGGAAACGTTGTTGCCCTTGTACCCGCCCTGGATGCCAATAACGAGCCATTCCGACAATCCATCATCCGTACGCGCAAAGGTCTTATTAAGGTCTTAGGCTACGACCCACAAAACACAAAGGCGCTTGTTTACGAGACGCAGGACGGTAGGATTGTCAAGACAAGCGAGGCAATAAGTGGGAAGGTGCTGTATCAAACTGGCGATGATTATGACGATCTACCTATTTACAGGCAAGAAAAACAATCGACAGAGTTAGAGCAACGCGGCCGTCGCACTCCACCTATTGGCCGTGTTCCACCTGGCGATGTTCCCGTAAGTCTTGATGAAGGTCAGGTTATGCGCGAAGCCATGGACGAACACGTAAAGCCGTTGCTTGAACGCGCAAGACAAATGTACCACCAGCAATCGACCAGCGGTAGGCAGATGCGTTTTGACAACATTCCAACCGACGCACAATCACGCGTAAAACAATACCTTGGCGATGTTAGCTTGGACATGCAAGACACCAAACTTGCAACCATGAGATACGCGGAACTGATGCGTGAAAAATCCATGCTCAATTACAGCAAGCGTTACGGCGTTGATGACATTGCGGACGTCTTTTTCCCGTATCAGTTCTGGTTTACGCGCACTTTTGCGAATTGGGCTCAGCGCATGGTTGACCGGCCACAGTGGTACGGCATGTATGCCAGAATAAAACAAATGCAAGATAGATTGGAGCGGCAAGGCGTACCCACCAGGCTCAAAAATAAGATGGCAATACCGTTACCGTGGGGTGGATGGATGGGCGGAGTAGGATTTATCGACCCCATGTCGCAGGCGTTCCCGTTTACCAACTTTACCAAACCTTTTGACTTTATCGACCAGGAGCAAAACCGGACGCAAAAGCAGGCTATGAGCTTACTACAGGATTGGGTAAAATCTGGCAAGATTACCGGCGCGCAAGAGACGGAAGCGAAAACGACAATGCAGGGGGCTATCTGGGATCAGGCGTACAGTCAGGCAAGCGAGGAAGGCAGCAACCTGAATGACCCTTACAATTACGTAAGCACGTTGATGAAACCTGCCATGCCGTTCGACATTGGTTATAAACTGGCAAGCGGTCAGAGCAAGAATATCGAACCAACCCCGCTGTACAGAACCGGTAAAGCCTATAAGCAAGCGCTAAAGGGTACCCCGGTTAGCATTATTGGAGATTTGATAGGTCTTGTGAGCAAGCCGGAAGAAGCATTACGAACCGCGGCAGGATTGCAGGAATATGGCAAACTGACGGATTATTACATCGATCGGCAACTTGCAAACATGGCCGCGGATGGTGCAATTACCGCTGACGAGAGCATGAAAGCCATGATAGAACGGACTGGCAATGCTTACGAACAGGCGTTATCCCGGGTGCGTGACGAAATGTCTCTTAAGACCCCTGGTACACAGCCGATTTACGCAGCCAAACAAGGCGGATCGCCACAACAGATTATCGCCGCTACAATGGCAAGTGTGTTCCCGTTGACGTTGTTCCCGGAAGGTGAATTAAAGCTGCGAGGACTGTACGACGATTATCAAAAGGCATGGGAGGATAGTAAAGCCGGTAACAAAAATGCTGTGACCGAGTTCTTCGATAAACACCCTGAGTATCGCGCAAGACAATTGATGTACTCATGGGATGACCCGGAAGGGCGCTTACGCAAGTTTTTGATTGATAACATTTGGCAAAAGTATTACGAGGTTGGTGAGGATAACGCTTACCTGGCCAAAGAGCAATTAGGTAAGCAGTTTGCGGATTCATTCCTCAACAAGACCACGAGAAGTTACGACAGCATCGATGTCAAAACACTGGCAAAGTGGGCGCAAAGTCTGAACATGATCTTACCGCAAGTCAAGCAAATAGAAGGAGTACAAGGTGATAAACTTGATTTATGGCCGTCGCAAATGCAAGAAAAAATAAAGCAGTACAAACAAACCCGTGATCTACGCTGGCCAGAGATTGGCAAAAAGATGGATTATTACCGGCGCCTGCCTTCCACCTGGAAGCAAACATTTTTACAGAAAAACCCGGACTTGGCGCAATACTTCAAGTGGAACGAAGCCTACGCCAGAGTTAACCCGGACGTTGCCCCGTACCTGAATGGCAGCAAGGTAAATGCAGCCGCACAAAATCCGAACGCCGAATTAAGCAACTGGCAAAATCCGGTCACAAGACCGCTTACGGATGCGTATTATCAAGAGCGTGATCAGCGCTTCCCCGGCGTAGCGGCATTGGAAGAACGGTACATGGAGCTTGACCCGGCCGGCCGCAGACAGTTTATGACAACGTTCCCGTTATTGCGTCAATATTTTGACTGGAAAAAGAAGTATCGCAAGGATAACCCGCAGCTTGATGCCGTGATGACAAATAAGGCTATGGATTATGCCGAACCAAACCCGGCTGTAAGGTATGGTAAGCAAAAAGCAATACTCCCGCTCTCACAGCAGGAATTGGCGCTATTCTCGCCAACATTATTGCAGCAAATTATGTTGTCAGTCTATGGTGGAAACAAGTTGGGACCTGGTTCGCTTATGGCGCTTACGGAGATATGGGAAAACATGGGTAAACCTTACGGCGACGTAGCGGAGTTTTACAAGCGTTCGGTCATGCCAACGTTCAAAGCCAAAACGCAAAATCAGCCAATCCAGTACATGGGAGGTGGTAAATGACAGATAAAGAGTTTTGGCAAGAAATTATCAGGCATTTAAAGGGGATTATCTCGGCAATTATGAGGAGGTATATTGAAAACGAGTTAATAAAGTAGTACAATGAGTTAACTAAATATTGCCTCCCCTGCAAAGGCTCGGCAAATAACAAGAAACTTCCTTTTTTTATTTTGTAAAAAAGCCCGTCTCTCTGAGATGGGTTTTTTATTTTCGGAGGATTTACTCGATGGATCAAATTTTAGAAATGCCATTTTCGCAAAAGGAGTCTATCCAGGTGGTAGACCAGCCGGATGCTTCTGCGGTCACTCCGCCGGAACAACCGGTTAAAGCGAAAGATGACGGTTCTGGATTGACCAAAGCGGACGTTGCCGAGATCGTTCGACAGGCTCTTGTTGAGGATCGTAAAAGCAGGCAAAGTTCGCAAGATAAATTCGAAGCCCGTATCCGCAAGGAAATTGATGCGAGAGTCGCAGTCTTAAGGGAATCAGGTATTCAGCCAACGCAAGAGCAAATTGCTGTAATAGACCGGAAGACCAGAGATCAGATTAGCGCAGAGACGCCGGAAACAGGCGAGCAAGATGAGCCAATCATCGACCCAAAGATTGTTCAATTCACCAATAATGCCGCAGAAATGATGATGCAAAAACTCGGAGTAAATTTTGACAAGGACGATCCGGAGATTAAGGAAATCGTCGTTGCCGATAAGTCCGGTAGACCCGTTCCGCCGGAAGAGTACCTCGCATCACTTTTAACGGCCGTCGTCAAAAAGCAGGTGCGCATGGCTGGCACTGCCGCCGCGCCACCTAAACCAACCCCGCTGCCCCCTCCTGTCAATTCAGGCGGACGGTCTGACGGGATAAGAAACGACCTACCACCCTCGGAATATTTCAAGCGAGGGTATAAAACGAGGTAACTATGACTTACACGTTAAAGGATTACAGCGACTCGCTTGATCCTTCAAAAGACTTTATCAAAAAAGGAGTAATCGAAACTTTCCGGCGCGCAAGTCCGATCATGAATGAATTAACGTTCGAAACGACCGGCACGCTCAAAGTCGATTATATCCGTACAAAATCATTACCCACTGTGACGTGGCGTAAAGTAGGCGCTAACTTCACCGAATCCAAAGCCCTGACCGAACCTTTACAGGAGAAAATCCATTTCTGCGGCGGTTATATTGACGTTCCGAAAGAGTACGTCAAAGCGACTGACCAGCTTTACAACGTTCGGGCGTATCAGTCTGAAATGTTTGTAAAGAGCATGGCCTATTCCTGGAATGACGTGTTTATCAACGGATCTCCGGAAGTGAACGAAGATCAGATGATAGGCTTGACTTACCGGATCAACAAAGACCTGGCGGCTGCTCAAAAGATTATCGCGACGGCTACCACCGGTCTTGATGTATCCCCGGACGCAACCAGCTTGAGCACCAATCAGGCAACGTTGATCAATCAAATCCACCGGCTTATCCATGCCTGCGACGATCACACCTGTAACATGCTTCTGATGAACGATAGCATGTACCTGGCGCTGATGGATGCGATCCGACATTCCGGCCTGCTCAACACCACCAAGGATAACTACGGCGATGTTTGGCCTACGTTTGGCGCTGGCGGCCCAAAGATCATCGATCTCGGTTACAAAGCCGATCAGACGACCAAGATCATCACCGATACCGAGACCGTAGCAGGTGTATTGACCGGCGGAGCCATGACCAGTATCTACGCCGTAAAGACCGGTGAACCTGGCTACGTCAAAGGCTGGCAATTCGCGCCAATTGACGCGATGGATATGGGACTACTCGAAAGCGGCGTTGCTTATCGAACTATTGTCGATTGGGGTGTAGGTTTGATTTTTGCCAACCCGCGCTCTATCGCCCGTCTGTACGCCATTACGGCCGCGTGAAAGGAGGCATAAAATGGCATACGATACCAATTTAGTTTTATATACTTCCGGCTCATCGACCTTAACCACGACCGCCACCGGAACCGCTATTGACTTTGGCGCGCCGGATCACCAGGCATTGACGTACGATCTTAATGTACCGTGCCTTACGAGTGGATCAGGAACGATCACGGCTACGTTATTGGGAGGCTCGACTTCTGCTCTTTGCACCAATACCTTTGCTGATTTTGAGGTTTTAGATTCTGCCGGTATGAGTTCAACTTCCGGTAGTCTCGTGCATGTCACCGCAAAAACGCCGTATCAATGGCGCAAGGTTGTGCTTACCGTTGCTGCTGATGCTGTAGCGTTTGGCTCGGCAACGCTGCCGGTTACCGTCACCCCTACCCAGGGCGGACGTTACGACAAATTCTAACCCTATCAGGGGGAGGCGATCCCTCCCCCATTTTTATATTAACAGGGCATTATGAATTTAAGCGATGTAATGTTGAGCGTTGCAAAGACGCTGGGTGGAGTTGTGCAAAGTACGGCGACCGCTGGCTCTACGCTTTATCTTACCGATTCCACTCTGGGCGCCAACGCGGAGCAATATAACGGCGGTACTTTGTTTATCACGAGTGGAAGCAATAGCGGCGCGATAAGAACGGTATCCACGTTTATAGAAAATAAATTCACCTGGACGGATGCGTTTACTACGCCGATTAGCGCTGGTGTAACTTATGCCGCTGTAAACGAGACCTTCCCAAGGTTTGTACTGTCGCAGGGCATTAATGAGGTGTTGCAAAATACCTACATCACCCTGATTGACGAGACCCTGGTTACGGTAGCAGAACAGGAAGATTACACACTTCCCACTGGAGTTAATGACGTTCGCAGGGTTGAGATTGCGACAAATGACACGGCACCGTATACGTATAAACCTTCCCATTACTGGGAGGAAATGAACGGAACATTACGTTTTTATACCAACGCGCCGGGGGATGATGCTAAAAAGATAAGGTTGTTTTATGCCGGTTGCCATGGTGCGCTTGCAGAGACCGGCACGGTCAATGCTGCTATCGATAGGGATTGGTTGATTTGGGCTGCGGTGGCCTGGATTTACAGGAATTTGATACAAAATATCCACAAGGACAACCCTACCGCAAACGAACTATTGAACGAGGCCAAAAACATGGAAGCCAATGCCGCAAACATGGCGAGAAAACATTGCTTGCGAGTGATGGCGAAAGACCCGGTGTTCTTTGCCTAGAGTCATTGTCGATCCTGACGATAAAGTTAATCAGACGCATCATATCAGTCTGAACGACGGTACAAATACCATTGGTCTGATTGCTTGTAATAGCAAGGGAGATGCTGACGGATTATCTATCACCAGCACTCCGCTTGAGAGAACGGCGGTAAAAACATCCTCTGGCAACACAGCTTACTCAGATATGGAGTCGCCGTGGTCTGCCATTGCGCAAATTGATTGGAGCGGCGGCCGTGGACTGCTCAACTTTACAGAGGACACGACCCGTTATTACGACGGGTTTAGAGCGAACACGACGATTGAGAAAAAGATATTTTTGGGCGGGCAGGAAAGTTACGCGACCGGTTACCGGTCGATGGTGCAAAACGTGCCTGGAAGTGTCACCTGGAAGGGGCTAAAGACCGGGGTTAATAAATACATTGCTTACAAATTCACGCCAACCGCTAACTTTACCATGGCTACATTTGCAATACTTGTGAGACGGTTTGGCACGCCAACGGTTGGGCTGACTGTTGAATTAAGATCAGATACTTATGGATCGCCGGGGGCTGTTGTTGCAACTGACACCATAGCCATTACTGAGATTACGGACACGTTAAGCCAATGGGTAACGGCTGCGATATCCAGCGCTTTGGTTGCAGGGACTTATTACTGGATTGTGGTTTACCCAACAAGCGCAGTAACGGACAATTATTACGAGGTTGCGGTTAATGCCGTGGTGGGAGCGACTAAAAACTCAAGTGATGGTACGACCTGGTTAACATCAACTTACGATCTTTACTTTAGATGCACGGACGCGGAAGTAGAAACAAGCGTTATATTTTTTGATTACAAACGAGCAAAATACGCGGTAATAAATAACGAGACCGCTTTTACGGCTGCAATATGGATGAACGGGGATAGGGGCGTAGCCGATTCAAACGCTGGCAACCTGGACAAGATATACGACACTAGCAAAACATGGACGGTCAACGAGTGGGCGGGGTGCGTGGTGATGATCACCGCTGGACCCGGGTTTGTCGAAAAAGTGAATTACCGAGTAATTGTAAGCAACACGGCGACTCATTTGGTCGTTTCTCCCAACTGGGTATTGACGCAAAATACCAACACAGAGTATGTAATTTTAGGATCCAATAAGTGGAAAAAGGTCGTAGATACCGCTTACACTACCGATGTTTGCGTTACAGGTGAATACGCTTTTATTTGTCACGGGGACGTTGCGGACGCGTATCGTTTTAGAGAATATAACAACGCTGGCACTTTTACCACCTCGCACGCGGATGAAGAGGTAATTGCCAACAAGATGAAGATGGTACTTAAGCCGGAAACCACGACGGTTATCGAGCGAACCGTATCAACAACCACGCACGCGGCGGATGTGCTAAAAACATACGTTATTACCACCACGTCTCACGGGTTTGTAGACGGTGACCTGGTGTTTATTAATGCCATGACCGGGGCAAAGCCCCCTAATGGCGTGTGGATGATTAAATATCACGATGCTACGTCGTTTTTACTGGTCGGCGCGGATGGTAGCTGGAACGGAACGGGCGGCACTTGCATTATCTGCCACGGGAACGAGGTTTGGAGAGCGAATAACATCGATTCCAGCAGCAAGATTTCTGTTTCGCGTTCTTTCTCATTTATTTTACCTGTTTCGGTATTATCCTTCGCATCCCCTGTCACGTTTGATGATGGGTTGGGAAGGATTACTAACCTGATTATGTACGGCGATTCTGCCAATTATCTGCACGTTATGAGGGAGGATAGCGTTTGGGTTGTGGCCGGAATTGCAGCGGAAGAACTCAAGATACAAGAAATGCACAGTGTTGGCCAGGATACCAACGGTCAGGCAGCGCTTACCCATGGAATTTATTTATGGTTCAACTTTGGCGGCGGTGCAGAGCGGTATTATAACGGCACGATGGACGACAAGGGGCCAAACAGGGATGAAGGTTTGCCGGATGACAGAAAAGGCGTTATCACGTCGATGGCCGGATACCCAGGTCAAATCATTGTTGGCATGGATGCAGGGGATGGCAGTTCATCCGTATTAATAAGCAACGGCGGCGAAGGCTGGCACGAGCTTTACAGGCATACGTTAGCTAATAAATCCATCACGGCAATATCAATCCAGGTGGTGCCGGGAACCAATATCGACAAGTTATGGATTGCGGCGGGTTACGACATTGTTTGTGTACCATTGCCATCCGGCACGTTTAACCCGACCAAGGACACAAATTACACCTATACTCACGAATCAGCGATTACCTCCTGTTGGATCACCGCCAACATGGTCGATATTTATAAGTTATTCAACACGCTTAAGGTGTTTAGCGAAAGCCTGGTCAAGGATGAGCAATTTGTCATTGCGGAATATCAGGTGGACGATGAGACGACCTGGACAAAGATTGAGGATGAATTTGACGAGTCTCCCAGTCAAGAGATAGCGTTCAAGGAAACGTTGGGGCTGAATGGAAAACGCTTACGCATCCGTTTGCGCTTACAGACGACGGATAATACCAAGACACCGATTGTGACCGGAACCGTGATAGAGGCGATTTCCCGTATTGTCATCAAACACGCTTACTCCATGTCCTACAGGGTAAGGGATGGGGACGTTAACCTAAAGGGTGAGTTGGAAGATATTACCGCAGAAGATAAGCAAGAGATTATCGAAGATTGGATAACCAACACAAAACCGCTCACCATGAGATGCGTTTATGCAAAGTTTGACAATAAGACCGTATTTATCAATCCTCCGGAAGAAAAGCCGCTTGAGGAGCAAAAAGAAAGTTACCTTAATAAGATAACGTTGGTGGAGATGTAATGGAGATAAAAGTCTACCAATTTAATGTTAATAAACCACGGCCGGCCGGTAAAGCCGATAAGCCCGCTGCGTTCCCGACCGGTCAGGCAGAGGAAAAAGAGATTGAGGTTATGACGCCCATTCAAGGCAGGATGCCCGGCTCTAAAGAGGAATGGCGCACTGCCAAGGCTCTTGACATGGCACACCTGAGTTATCGCTACCAGTACCAGGTAGACGGCGGGCGCTTGCCTGGCGGGCAGATAATTGACTTTTTGGTATACACCGCTCCGGTTCCAACCCCGCTTTACGTGCAGGGTGAATATTGGCACGGCGGCAAACGATCCCTTGAGGATGCCATAAAACAGGCCAAGGTAACAAAGATATTGGGTGGAAAGGTTAAAAGGCCTGTATTGTTTTGGGCTGCTGATTTACCCTCTGTTGATGCAGCCTTTATGATGGTTAAGAGGCATTTATTATGACAAGTCAAGAAGTACCTGTTTATAATTTCAAAGCTCATCAGGGCTCGGCATGGGGTGTAACGTTGGCATTTACTGATGCAGATGATGAACCAATACCATTGACTGGCGCGACGGCCAAGATGCAGATACGCGATAAACCGGGCGGTACACTATATAAAGAATTGTCGTCTGGATCAGGAATTACCATAAGCGGAAGTGCTGGTACAGTTGCGTTGGCGATGACATCCACAGAAATGTCTAATCTTTCGTTTCGATATGCTGATTACGATTTATTTGTTCTTACATCTGGAAGTGTTAGTAATTGCCAGTTAAGAGGTAGCTTTGAGCTATACCCGAGGGTGACAGTATGGGACACCTAACAATAACTGAGACAATCGGGACTGCCATCGAGGTGCAGACCAACGTTACCAAGCTAACAATCCAGGATTACTCCCTGCCAGCCGCCACTTATTACGACGAAATATATACGTCTGGAAGCCTGGTTACACCACGTAAAAAAACAAACTTCGGCTCCGGTTTTACCGTTGCAGACGACCCAACCAACGAGTGGACAAACATTGTTGCAACCGGAGGCACGAGCAGCGGGAGCGGCGGCGTTGGCGCAAACATGATTTTTAATGGTGGTTTTCCTGTTTCACAACGTGGCACTACTTTTACCGCGGCCTCAACCCCGGCCAACAGCGACGATACTGTTTTACTGGATCATTGGGTATTACTGAGCGACGGTAATGATATTGTTGACGTGTCGCAAAGCACGGAGGCTCCGGCCGGATTCAGTCATTCAATTAAGCTGGAAGTTGAAACCGCCAACAAACAATTTGGATTATGCCAGTTTTTAGAGAACGTGGATACAGCCGCCATTATCAGCGGGTCGGCTTCACTCTCGTTTTACGCTCGCATGGGCGCAAGTGATGACAATACCCACAGTCTTAAAGCGGTTGCGATTGCATGGGACGGTACAGCCGACGCGCTCACGAGCGATGTTGTGGATACGTGGGATCCGGAACCAACATTGGTTGCAAACTGGACGGCAGAAAACACGGCCGCAAGCAATACCCTTACAGATTTATGGCAAAAGTTTACGATTGAAAATATTGCCATCGACACGGCAGACGCTAAAAACGTAGGTGTGTTTATATTCTGCGACCAGGTGGACGGTGCTATTGACGATGTGATTTATATTACGGGGGTAAAGCTAGAAAAAGGCACGGCCTGCACGGACTTTGTAGCCCGGCCTTACGCGGAAGAACTAAAGTTATGCCAGAGATATTTTGAGGTGATGGGAGGCGCGCTGTATGCGATTTATGTTGCCTATTACCAGGCGGCAAGCGCAGGCATAGCCACGACCTGTTATCTCAAGGTGACAAAGTTTAAGACGCCTGTGATTACAATTAAAGGTACGTGGTCGTTTGCAAATTGCACTGGTCTAGGAGCTTATGGCGCGAATGTAAATAGTTTCGCCCTGGCTGCAACTGCAACCAACAGCGCATCCACGGTTATAGCGACCGATAGCGCCGACGATTTAGTTTGGATTGAGGCGGAGTTTTAAATGATCAAATTACTTTTACCTGTCCCACAAGGGACGCCAATATCTGGCACGTATGATGATGCCCACAAGGCGATTGATTACGCCTGCGTTATTGGCACAGAGATTAAAGCCTGTGCAGATGGCGAGGTAGTCAAAACAGGTAATCCGGAGGATGGCGGATATGGATTATTCGTAAAACTGCAACATGATGGTTTTACCAGTATTTACGCGCATCTGAGCGAAAGATTTGTTTACATTTTGGATAAAGTCAAGGCCGGGGACGTAATTGGTTATTCTGGCAGCACCGGAAATTCAACCGGGCCGCATTTGCACTTTGAGACACGCATGGGGCTGGATAATCACGATTATGACGAGCAATTTAATCCGATTCCATATTTAACAGCCGACGAGGATCAATCCACAGCCACGGAGACACCCTCTAATGACCTTATTCCTGGTATATACCGACTCAATGGCTTTATGAGCGTTAGAACGTCTCCTGAACGATCTGATAATGCTATCAACGCGGAAGGATCCATTGTTGAATTTGTCGAGGTGATTGACGATCAAACAGGCGATTATACTTGGGGTAAAATGGCAAATGGTCTGTGGATGGCGATAAAATCAAGCAAAGGCAGCGTTTTTGCCACCAAAATAGAATAACATACCCCATAGGGAGGATAAAAAATGAAAAAAGCCAAAGATAAAGAAAGTGAACTATTTCAGATAATCAACGAGGCAGTAATGAACCCAGAGGATTCAGAAAAAGTATTACAAGTATTATTGACAATAAAATCTAAATTCGAAATAATGCAAGATGTGGTCGAAAGAATTGACAAGGCCGTCAATGGTAATGGGAAAGAGGGGTTATGCGAAAAATACGAAAAACTGAATGTACGCACAAATAGGCTTGAGGATCGCGCCGGGATATTAAAATACGTTGTAGTTCTTGTAGTAACTCAGATTGTAATAAATGTTGTCAATTTAGTTGTTAAATAAACTGTTGCAATTTTTGTTTATTAATGCTACAATAACTTTGTCCCGCTTACACACCATTTCAATTTTGTCTGTTCCTCCTAAAGTCAACCCCTGTCACCCGCAGGGGTTGATGCTTTAATATGGCAATCCATGAATAAATTTATTTAGGCGTATTAATTCTGTTTCGGTTGATGGACGATAATTACCGTTACTATAAGTAAAGTAATTAGAATTGATTGGATTATACGAAATAATTACAGTGTCATTAGCAAGAATTTTTCTTACATCTTCTTTCTTCCAAAGGTCTTTTTTTGAAAATTGTTCAAATGGTCTTTGCGCATTTATTCTTATTTTCATCCACCTTGCCCTTTGTTTACTTTTCGCCAATTGCATTTTATTTAAGTGCGTTTTTGTTGACATCTATCTTCTCCTGTAATCTTCTCCAATTGATCCAACCATACATATCCCGCAAATTATCTAAGCTCTCGCCGTCAAAATAAAAATCCTGGCCGCAGATTTTACATTGACCGGAAAACTTTTCCAGGCAAACATTGTCGAACCTGACGCAGTTTTTGCCGTTTAGCTTGCCGCGCATCCCCAAAATAGTTCTGCATTTTTGGCACATAAAAACATTGACGATAGGTTTAGTCAGCACGAGTACGTATTGAGCTTCTGAGATAAGTGGGGATTGATTGGTCATTTTGTTGTTAAATTATATTCCTCAATCGCTTTAATCACGGCATCGTAATAAATTAATTTATTATCCTTTGGCAATATTTCTGGAAAATAAAATACATACGGATCGTTTTTATGTTTTTCGCAACGATACCAACATCCCTCGTACATCGGATAATAATACTTTGCTATTTCATGACAATTTGCGAAACCACACTTTTGCACAATAGTTAACATCGCATTAAATAAATCATCTGCGATCTTATGCCAATCTTTCACGTTTCACCAGCCTTTCATAAAAAATACTTTTCGTAACTTTCTTTTGGTGCGCTCGTAAAATTAATATCAATATCATCGTCCCAATCAATATCAACTGATTTAAAGTCTGCGAAGAATATAGAGGTGTTAAGCGAAATTGAATCCAACTTTTCTGATAATAAATTGTGCCATTCTTCTTCGGATAAATCCATTTTGTGAAAATCAGTAACATACATTTCTATTTTTACTAAATTTACCTTATTCATTTATAACCTCGATTTCAATTTGTCAAATATCGGCTTCATCCTGTCGTCGCCGGATGGTTTGTGATTCAACCTAATTATTATTGTATATCTTGCTTCTTGTTCTTTCTTCTCTTCCGGCTGCCTGTACTCGAATATCCTGTGGCACAACGGGCAATCCGTCACGGCCTCAATGTAAGCCTTGAACGTAATCACCAAGCAATACCACTGTTGTATTTTGACAATGCGGCCGATGGACTGGTGACAATTTGGGCAGATAAACTCAGTCTCATTGCCGTAGGTGGGGCGGTGTTCGGTCATTTTTCGCTTATCTCAATTGACGTCGAAAACTCAATGTTATCTTCGAATTCATTTCTAAAATTATTCACGACAAGAGAAATATTTTCTTTATTTTTTATCGCCGGCCATATTCCTTTCATGGCGTCTATAAATGTTTCTCGTTTGGCATATTCGATATAATCAAATCCTGGTGCTGCCGTAAAATTGTTAGGAACTATCCTGCGACAAATATAAGTTGCCATTTCATCCCTGCCCCGCCAGCATCCGCAGCCGTTCGATCTCTGCAAGCGCCGCGGTGAGTTGTTCTTGCAATTTAATGGTTATGTGCGCTGAATGTTCAAACGCGCAAGCTTCATCCTGGTAAAGTTTTTGTATTCGTTCGGTCTCTGCAACCAGTGGATTTTTAGAACAATTTACGCCGTGCAATCGAAATTCATCGTCATCCAGCATAAATTTACCACACCAGCCGCATGCTCTAACGGCGCGACCGTCCATTGCATCGTGCATTATTTGCGTCATGGTGTCGAGTTGTGCTTGCAGCTCCTTACACTGCGGGCATTTGTACTCGCCGTGCGGTTCGCCTTCCAGGGCGGGGTAAGTTGATTCACTAATTTTCTTGTAATCCTCATACTGTGTTATCTCGCGCGGATCTGTTTTATATGCTTCCAATAAAAACATACCAGTTTTAATGTGTTTATCATCTGACGGTGACCATCCGTTCATGACAGTGCCTTCCATACTTTGTAAATATTTGGATAAAGATGTTCGATAGCATTTTCCAAACCATCTTTTTTGACACCATTTCCAACAATCCTGGCAAACGCTTTCCATTTATCGTTAATCTCGTTCAAAATCGCTAAACCGGCTTCATTAGTTTTGGCATGGCGGGTCTCTATCAACTTGCTGATTTCTTCCAGCATGTCATTTGCAATATCAACGAGCGTTAAATCATTTGGCGCATCAAAATAAATTTTTGCGTAATCCCTCGCTCTCATACTGATCCTTCTTTCGGCCACTTGCCATATTTTGCATAAAACAAAAACGCATTGCCGATTTTACGCGCACTCTCACGTGGAAAATTACGCTTCTCGAACCTGAATTGTCCCTCGACGATCATGATTGAAAAGTCATTCGTGCCGGCCGCGTGTAAAACAACGTCATTGCCGCGTTCGTCTTTGACGATAAAACGATCCTCTTTGGCATTGGTTGCGCTAATTACCTTTTCGTCAAGGATGTTCATGATAACGCCTTTGGTTTTTGCGGACGATTTCGCCAAAATGTAAAATGCACCTCGCGCCCACATTCGTTATCGTAAATGTCTTTACTATCGTTGTACCAGACGCGACTTAGCGTATCCGTTTCATCGTCCCATACGCTGATAACCGGAGTAATACTATAAACTTTCGGCGGCTCCTCAACACGCCGGTCTATCCAGCCATCATCCGCCTTGAGGGCGGCAAGTTCGGCTTCGGCAGACTCGGCGCGTTGAAAAAGTATTTTGTATGACGCATTATAAAATGGACATGGTTTATATTCTATTTCGTTGCTCATTCATCTCTCCTTTTTGGCTTTCCAGCGGAGACCCAATCGACATACTCGTTAGCCTCTCCGCTGTATTTCATCCACGCGTCTAATTCGGAAAGTTCTGCTTTTAGCCGCTCAATCTCTCTCCTCAGCACCGGCACGCACGCGCAGTGTTTCTCGTCACCAGCGCACTGCTCTGACAATACCTTTTCGGCATCGGCTTTGTAGGCGGCAAGTTCGGCGCTTGCCGATCTGACACCTGCGCTATAAGCGATTTTCATCATTTCGTCCCAATCTTTAGGCGGGTAATATCCATAACTTTCTTTCCATTCTTCGTATGTTTTGGTCATTCTTTACCATCCTCCATCAGGTAGCACCAGCGTTTGACAAGGCTACCCGATAAAATAGATTTTGCATATTTTCCAGATATGCAACCATGAGTTTCTGATTCATTGTAAACAATCACAATCCACCTTTCCGGATCAACCGGCTCAAACGTCCCATCCTCTTTCCGCTCGTGCCATTGGGAGTCGGCGTAGGCGGAAAGGAGAGCGGATTTGGCGTTATCTCGTTTTACTCTATAACTTTCTCGACTTGCATAACCACCTTTTATCTGACTCGTAATTGTCAGAGAATTTTCACTCTCAATAAGGTCATCCACCAACTTCTCAAATTCGTGCATGTTCATTCGCTCACCTCTACGTATGTAAGAATTGACACATCCTTGCTGATTTTAATATCCTTTCTAATTTTTCCACAATTTGCACACCTAATAACTTTAGGTTTCCGTTTCCAAACTAAGCGATCTGTATGCAGTTCAGCATACAAACCATCTTCATCAAAATATGTGTAAGCAGGGCCTTCCATGAATCCATTACTTATAAAACCGCATTTTTCTTTACAGTGCGGACAAGGTTTCATTCCGCCTCCACATTCACCCCCTGCGATTTCAGGTAGGCAAGACATATTACAGTTGATAGAATATCTGCTTTAGCATAAATACCACCAAATTTCATAATAGCCAATTTACCTGTATTTTTGAGACAATGCAAACTCCATTCTGGCATAAATAGATCACGAAATGCAATATT
>Ga0172381_10002621_pt1 | contig 19687 bp, 19 predicted proteins | sample Leawel6488metaG_FD_119754 | JGI IMG/M metagenome (GOLD analysis project Ga0172381, IMG submission 119754) | Leachate microbial communities from a municipal landfill in Southern Ontario, Canada - Leachate well 64-88 metaG | ecosystem: Engineered > Solid waste > Landfill > Unclassified | place...
AATGTTATTAAGTCTGGACTGAAGCATCTTCTTTCTTATGGGGACAGTCTTATCTGTAAACAGGATGCCGTCTAAGTGGTCTATCTCGTGTTGAACCATACGACAGGCGAAGTTGTCAAATATCTCTTTCCTATTGACAAAATCTGTATCGTAGTACGAAACCGTAATAACTTTCGGCCTTACAACCGAAGCGTGAATTTCCGGAATGCTGAGACACCCCTCGCTAAACTCGATTTCCTCGGAACTCTCCTCCAAAATTACAGGGTTTATCATTGCCCGTTTGAAATCTTTTAAGAGTGGATACTCTTCCGACAACAAAGAGCCATCAACAATAATAAGTCTTATGGAGCGACCTACCTGAGGAGCAGCCAAACCTACCCCGTCTGCCTTTTTCATTGTTTCCCACATATTGGAGACAAGAATTTTCAATTCCGGCTTTAACTCCTCGTTTTTAACATCAATTTCTTTTGCTTTCTCTCTCAATATCTCAGCACCGTATAAAAATATTGGTAGTATCATATCAATAAAAACAGTTATTAATTTAAATTGTTTCTGTCATTTCTGTCTAAGTAGGTCTGCAAAATGATTGCCGCACTTACTTTGTCCACCAAACCCTTTTCCCGTCTGTCCATTTTTTTAACTCCTCCATCTATCATTGCTCTTAGTGCAAGTTGTGATGTGAACCTTTCATCTTCTAATTTAACAGGGATTTGCGGAAAATGTTTTTTTAAAAGGTTTAGGAACTGGTCCACAAACTTCGCCGCCTCTGAGGGTTTGTTGTTTAGATTCATCGGATAGCCCACTACTAAAAGAGAGATGCTCTCCTTTTGGGTATAATTTTTGAGGTATTCGATAATGGAAGCAGCAGGAACAGTCTCCAGACCGGATGCAAAAATACCGAGGGGATCGCTCACAGCAACTCCAACTCTCTTTCTACCATAATCTATACCTATGATTCTTCCCATTGTGCAAAGTTAGTTTTTTTTTAGTACTTTTGAAGTTTACTTTTTCATTATGCCAAGACTATTTTCATACAAGGATTTTGCAGACGGAAGTGACAAGGTTCGCCTTTATGCAGACAAACATAGCCCTATTGTCATTTGTGAAAAAGAGGCTACAAGAAACAAACCTTTTAAGGTTAAAGTAAGAATTGGAAAAACAATCAAGCATCCGAACGCTCCTGACCACCACTATGAATATATTCAATTATGGAACTTAGAGACACTTATTGGCGAGATTAGATTACAGAGAGCCAGTTACGGAGACCAACCGGTATATATTGAGGCAGATTTTACATTTATTCCGAAAATTAGCTTAAGGCTCACTGCGACCGCCTATTGCAACAAGCACGGGCTTTGGCAAAGTGAAGAGGTTTTCGTTCCGGTAAAGGATGAGCAGATCCAAATAAAATAAAAAAATGGCAAGAAATAAAAAGGAGAAGAAAAAGAAACTGAGAAGTAAATACCGTTTTTCTATCTTTAACGACACCTCTCACGAAGAACTTTTCGTTTTCCGTGCAAACGGCTTAATGATGCTTCTAAGCATCTGTTTGGCAATAATATTTATAACTATTTCCGTGACAGTGCTAATCTCATATACCCCTCTGCGTGAGTTTATTCCGGGTTATCCAAATGCGCAAACCAGAAGAGCCATTGTTCAGAATGCACTAAAGGTAGACTCTTTGGAACAGGCTGTAAAGTTATGGGATTTTCAGCTGAACAACATCCAGAGAATTGTTACCGGTCAGAAACCTATGGAACTTGAGAATATTTCGGCGACTAACGATACCAAAAAAACGATTATTCTTAAGCGTACAGGGTCCAAAGAGGACTCCCTTCTGAGAGAAGAGGTGATCAAACAGGAGCAATTTAACCTGGGGACAAAAAGAAATCAGATTGAACAGATAGAGGGTTTACACTTTTTCCCACCTGTAAAGGGGATTATTTCCGATGGGTTTAACCTTGCAACCAACCATCCATATCTGGACATAGCCGCCCCTACCAACGCCGTGGTCACTGCAGTTCTGGACGGAACTGTCATAATGGCAAACTGGACGGATGAAACAGGTTTTACAATCCAGATACAACACAGTAACGATCTTATCTCAATATACAAACACAACTCCAAACTCTTGAAAAAAACGGGAGATAAGGTAAAAGCCGGTACTGCGATTTCGCTTGTCGGCAACACTGGTGAATTGAGTACAGGATCCCACCTCCATTTTGAATTATGGCATAAAGGTGTTGCTATTGATCCTGCAAAGTATATCAAATTTTAATTTTGATATTGGATGAAACGAAGAATTGCCATTTTAGGTTCTACCGGATCAATCGGCACCCAAGCTCTGGATGTGATATCCAAACACCGGGATATGTTCGAAGTTGAATGCCTTACCGCCAATTCAAATGCCGAGCTTCTTATTCGTCAGGCAAAAAATTTCAATGTCAATTCCGTAATCATTGCAGACGTAAACAAGTACAAACAAGTATTTGACGCCCTGGATCCTCTTGACATAAAAGTTTTTACCGGTATCAAATCTATTTCGGACATAGTCTCGGGAGATAACATAGATATGGTCCTGACCGCGATGGTTGGTTTTAGCGGATTGGGTCCTACTATTGCTGCAATAAAGACCGGTAAAGCAATTGCACTGGCAAACAAGGAGACATTAGTGGCTGCCGGTTCGATAATAATGAAGTTGGCAAAAGAGTATGGAGCAGCTATTATACCTGTTGATTCCGAACACTCTGCAATTTTCCAGTGTCTTCAAGGAGAAAAAGCAACAGTGGAGAAGATAATTCTTACAGCTTCCGGCGGACCTTTCTTCAGGAAAACCACAGAGCAGATTGCCTCTGCAACTGTTGAGGAGGCACTTAACCATCCTAACTGGAGTATGGGAACAAAGGTTACAATCGACTCTGCAAGTATGATGAACAAGGGGCTGGAGCTAATAGAAGCCCATTGGCTTTTTAATATGGATCCTTCAAAAATAGAGATTGTAATTCATCCCCAGTCTATTGTCCATTCTATGGTTCAATTTTCCGATGGCTCCGTAACCGCTCAAATGAGCAGTCCGGATATGAGGCTGCCTATCCAGTATGCACTCTCTTATCCGTTTCGATTAGATCTTGACACAAAGAGGCTGAATTTTGCCGATCTGCACACACTTGAGTTTCACAAACCCGACCTCACAAAATTTCCTTGTTTACGCATTGCCTATGAGACAATTGAGAAAGGAGGCAACTATCCTTGTGCTTTGAATGCTGCTAATGAAGTTGCCGTTCAGTTTTTTCTTTCCGGTAAGATTCCTTTTACCGCCATTCCAAAAATCATTGAGGATGTATTATATGGAATAGAGTTTGTTGCAGATCCCTCAATAGAAAATATTTATAAAACAGACAAACAGGCCCGTGAGTTGGCCTTCAAGATTAAATTAAATTACTAAAATGGAAATTATTTTAAAAGTTTTGCAAGTTATAGTAGCTCTCTCCATACTTGTTATTGTACACGAATTCGGTCACTTTGTTTTTGCCCGTATTTTCAAAATCAGGGTAGAGAAGTTCTACCTCTTTTTCGATCCCTGGTTTTCACTTTTCAAGTACAAACCCAAAGGGAGTGAAACAGAATATGGTATTGGATGGCTCCCTCTTGGCGGTTATTGCAAAATTTCCGGAATGATTGATGAATCTATGGATAAGGAGGCGCTTAAGGAGGAACCTAAGCCTTGGGAGTTCCGTAGCAAACCCGCCTGGCAAAGGTTTTTGGTAATGTTTGGAGGGGTCTTTTTTAATTTCATTCTGGCAATACTGGTCTACTCCTCTACTCTGTTTACCTGGGGAGAAGAGTATTTGAAGAATAAAGATGCCGTCTATGGTGTACAGTGTAACGATCTGGCCCTTGAGATAGGATTCAGAAACGGCGACAAGGTTATATCGGTAGATGGTACCACCATAGACAAATTCCAGAGCATCCAGATAGATATTGCAAGAAATCAGGCGAAATCTGTAATGGTTTTAAGGGCTGACGACTCTGTTATTATAAATATTGATCCTCAATATATTCCGGCTATTCTTAACACTCCGGGAATGTTCTCACTTCGGTTTCCATTTGAAATAATGAGTGTCCCGGACAGCTCTGTCAACTATAATGCCGGACTCTTACCGGGAGACAGGATTGTTGGGATTGATTCCCTCCAGGTGTTTGTAGTACAAGACATTCAGCCAATTTTGCGGGCTCACAAAGGTGATACTCTTAATATTACAATAAACCGAAGCGGTATATTGTCAGAAAAATCGCTGGCGGTTGACTCTCTTGGCCGGTTAGGTGTAATTTTGAATAGTGATATTAAGAAGTTCTTTAATGTTACTGCAATAAATTACTCTTTGATCTCTGCATTGCCCGCCGGGGCATCTAAAACCGTCTCCACACTCAGCAACTATGTAAAAGAACTCGGTCTGATGTTCTCACCAAAAACAGAGGCATATAAATCTGTAGGAAGCTTTATTGCTATAGGAAACATCTTTCCTTCATCCTGGGACTGGGAGATTTTTTGGAATATAACAGCATGGCTGTCAATAATGCTCGGAGTTGTCAATCTCCTTCCGATTCCTGCATTAGATGGAGGTCACATCCTCTTTTTACTATATGAGATTGTAACCAGAAGAAAACCGAGCGACAAGTTTCTGGAATATGCACAAATGTTGGGAATGCTGTTCCTGTTTTTAATAATGTTCCTTGCTTTTGGAAATGATATTTACAGGCTCTTTAAATAAAAGAATTATGCGAAGTTCAATTTTTCTGCTAACCTTAGTTGTGGGAGTAATATTGACTTCCTGCTCCGGCAGACCTCAGCTGATGCCGAACATAAGTGGCAAAGCCGGTGAGGTCGTTGTCGTGATCAACAAAGGTGACTGGGAGAGTGATCCCGGTATTGCTCTTCGTTCTGTATTGGCAGTAGATTTTCCTTATCTTCAACAGCGGGAACCTCTTTTCACTCTCATAGATATCCCCGAAAATGCTTTTTCAAGTATTTTTCAGACCCATAGAAATATTGTTATTTTAAAGATTGTTCCTAATCTTAAAGAGGCTAAGATTGTTTACCAAGAGAATGTCTGGTCGGCTCCTCAGATTGTTGTAACAATCTCCTCTCCAACTACCAAGGATGCTGCAGATATTATTCTAAAAGAGAGCGGCAAGCTTTCGGATGCAATTCTCTCGGCAGAGAGGAACAGGATTATTGATAATTCGAAAAGGTATGAAGAGAAGAGTCTGAGAGCAGGTATAGCCTCGATTTTCGGAGGGTCACCCTATTTTCCTAAAGGTTACAATATGAGAAAAAAGACAGATAATTTTATTTGGATCTCTTATGAAACAACCTACACTAATCAGGGTGTGTTCGTTTACAGATACCCCTATGCAGACTCAACCGACTTCAGACTTGAGAACCTAATTAACAAAAGGAATGAAATTCTGTTCGATAATGTTCCCGGGCCACTTGACAACACCTATATGACAACCAATCTGTTAACAGATTCGGGTATGAGACGGATAAAATTTAACAACCGAAACTTTATAGAACTAAGAGGCCTTTGGGAGGTTCAGAATGACTTTATGGGCGGACCTTTTGTGGATCACATCTTTTTGGACAAAGAGAGTAGGAATATTATTGTCCTTGAGGCTTTTGTTTACGCACCCAGGTACGATAAAAGAAACTATCTTCGCCAGGTAGAGTCCATTATCTATTCTTTTGAGTTTTTCTAATAAATTTTTGGAACTAAAATATTAATTTCTACCTTTGCACTCCCAACACCAAAACGGTGAGTTTTGATGCGGTCGGTTCGTCTAATGGTTAGGACTCAAGATTTTCATTCTTGCAATAGGGGTTCGATTCCCCTACCGACTACAGGAAAAAATAAAAATTAGATATGGCAAATCACGCATCAGCAGACAAGCGCGCTCGCCAAAGCGAAAAACGCAAGGTGCATAACAAGTATTATGCAAGAACTACCCGTAATGCTATCAAGGCTTTACGTAACACTACTGACAAGGCAGCTGCGGAGGCTTTACTACCTAAGGTCTCTTCAATGTTAGATAAATTAGCTAAAGTTAATATTATCCACGCTAACAAAGCTTCGAATTTAAAAAGCGGTATAGCTGCTTATGTTAACAAACTATCGTAAATTTTACGTATTGTCATCAAGATATTAAAAAGCTTCTCAATCTTTGAGGAGCTTTTTAATTTTATACTATGAACAAATTATCAATCAAACAGTGGCAACAGGAGGAGAGGCCGAGAGAAAAACTTAGAGCGAAAGGGGCAAATACGCTTAGTGACGCCGAACTTTTAGCAATTATCTTAGGTTCCGGAACAACGAATGAAACAGCTGTGGATGTTGCCAGAGATCTGATCTCTTCAAGCGGAAACAGTCTAAGGGAGCTTTCGAAACTCCCAATAGAAAAGTTGCTCGAGAAAAAGGGAATTGGGCCGTCGAAAGCCATATCCATTGCAGCCATTTTCGAAATCGCAAGAAGGTTTGCATCCACCGAGGTAAAGACGTTAACTCAGATCCAATCTTCTACATACGCTGCAAAAATTATCAGTCCTATACTAAGGGATCTCTCCCACGAGGAGTGTTGGGTTATGTATCTTAACAGGGCAAATAAGTTGATTTCCAAGGAGCGGCTCAGCAGCGGAGGAGTCTCAGCAACTGTTGTTGATGTAAAAATTGTCATTAAGAATGCGCTGGAAAAGCTTGCCAGTTCCATTATCCTGATTCATAATCACCCATCGGGCAACCCAAAACCAGGCGAGAACGACAAAGTTCAGACAAGGCTTCTCAAGGATGCTGCAGCTCTTTTTGATATATCGCTTTTGGATCATCTTATAATTGCAGGAGACGAATATTTTAGCTTTGCAGACGATGGGATAATGTGATTATTTTATACCTTTGGCGCAGATATCTTCAATAAAGCTATGAAAATAATAAATCTGGGGGATAAAAATTCGGTACTAAACAATTTCATCGCAGAAATCAGAGATCATGTCATTCAAAAAGATAGTATGCGGTTTCGCAGAAACCTGGAGAGAATAGGCGAAATTTTTGCGTATGAAATAAGTAAGGTTTTAGCCTATAGTGAAAAGAGCGTCCAGACACCCCTCGGAATTGCTACTTGCAAAACTACAGAAGAAGAGATTGTTATCGCCAGTATAATGCGGGCTGGCCTTCCGCTTCACACCGGCATGCTTAGCTATTTCGACAAAGCTCAGAATGCCTTTGTTGCCGCATATCGCAAGTATGGCAAGGATAATAAATTTACTATCCAGATAGAATATGCCAGTACCCCCACAGTAGAGGGCAAAGTACTGATTCTGGCAGATACTATGCTCGCTACAGGTTCTTCTGTAGTTCTTGCCTATAATAAGTTGTGTGATAACGTAAAACCAAAATCCACTCATCTTGTATGCCCCATTGCAAGTGTAGACGGTATTGAATATTTATCCAAGCATTTGCCTCACAAAGACACTACTCTGTGGGTAGGTGCGATAGATGAAGAGCTTACAATAAAGTCCTATATCGTTCCCGGTCTTGGAGATGCAGGAGATTTGGCTTACGGAAGCAAGCTTTAGAGATTTATTTTGAAAATACAAGTTCCCCCCCGACAAAGGTCATCAAAACCTTTGCATACGGTACGTCAAACTCCGGAACAGTCATAATATCCCTGTCCAGGACAACGAAATCGGCATATTTACCCGGTTCAATGCTGCCTTTAACTTTCTCCTCAAAGGAGGCTTTAGCTGCCCATATGGTCATAGACCTTAGAGCATCTTCCTTGCTCAATGCGTTCTCCATCTGGAAACCCTTATCCGGAATAAAATCCAGGTTTTTTCTATATACAGCAGCAAAGAATGTGTATACCGGGTTAACCTGTTCTATTGGGAAGTCCGTTCCACTCGGGAGCCAACCCAGTTGGTTCAACAGATCATGATAGATGTAAGCATCTTTAATCCGGTTCCCTAACCGCTCATCTGCCCAAAGCATATCGGAGGTAGCGTGAGTGGGCTGTATCGATGGCACAACCGAATACCTTTTAAAGAGCGCAAGATCTTGTGGTTTAATAATCTGAGCATGTTCTATTCTCCATCTCAGATCATTTCCCTCTTTAAGAAATTTGGAGTATACCCTCAAAGCCTCTCTGTTTGCTGCGTCTCCAATGCAGTGCGTAGCCACCTGAAATCCGTGATCAAATGCCCATTTACAGTAATTTTCAAACTGTTGAGATGTTCCAACATGTATTCCACGGGTACCGGGCATATCGGAATATGGCTCAACCAGCAGGGCTCCTCTGGAGCCTAAAGCACCATCTACATACAATTTTAATGTTGAGACTCTTAGACGGCCATTGATGAACGGTTTCTCAAAGTACCGAATATTCTCGTCGCTTGCTGTCAGCCAAACATCCATGCGTATCTTGAGCTTTCCGTCATTCTGCATGGAATCTATAAGTAAGATTTTTGAGAGTGGCTCTTCTGCATCTGAAACAGATGTGATTCCATATTTAAAGCATTCGCTTTGTGCAGCAAATAGTATTGATTTTGCCCTTTCTCCAACTGCCTGTGGTACAGAGTTTTTAAACCTGTCGGCACTCTTTTCCAAAAATACACCCTGAAATTTGCCATTTTTCATAAGAGCTTCCCCCGGTGCAACAGAAGAGTCTCCCGGTTTGATACCCAGCCTCTTTATGGCTGCATCATTAACTATTACCGCGTGAAAATCTATACGGGTGAGGAGTACCGGCACATCCGGAAAAAGTTGGTTAAGCTTTTCATTTGACGGAAACTCTTTATTATTCCATAAATTCTGATCCCAACCCTCCCCTACAAGATATTCGGAAGGTTTCTGTTCATATGATTTTTTAAGTTTGTCCAAAATCTCTTCAAATGATTTTGCACCCCTTAGGTCAATTGTCTGTAACCCCTCGCCCATACCGTAAAAGTGACAGTGAGCGTCATTGAAACCGGGGTAAAGAGGAGCACCCTCCAGGTCTGCAATTGTTTCCGACCTATAGTTGTTCAATATCTGATCATCACTTCCCGTTGCCAGGATGATGCCATCTTTTACAGCAATGGCGCTGCATTTGGAGAATGCCGAATCTACAGTATATACCTCTCCGTTGATTAAAATCAGATCTGAATTTTCCTTCATATCACAGCCAAAGATTAGAGAACTTAATACAAGTCCCGTAAATAATTTTTTCATTGTAAAGTCTGGTTATAGCTCTTTCCTAAGTCTCGCAATGGGTATGTTGAGCTGTTCTCGGTATTTTGCAACGGTTCGCCTGGCAACTCTGTAACCCTTCTCATTTAACACAGTCACAAGTTCCTCATCTGTAAGAGGGTACTTTTTATCCTCCACATCTATACTCTCTGCCAGTATATTTTTTATCTCGCGTGTAGATACCTCTTCTCCATTCTCTGTCATCAGCCCCTCCGAGAAAAAATATTTGAGCGGATATATTCCGAAGTGAGTCTGAATATATTTACAATTGACCACTCTGGAGATGGTTGAGATATCCAACCCTGTTTTTTCCGCTATGTTTTTCAGTACCATTGGTCTAAGCTTGGTCTCGTCCCCTTCTATAAAGTACTCTTTCTGAAACTCTATTATAGCATTCATTGTATTCTGAAGAGTATTGTGACGCTGTTTTATTGCCTCAATAAACCATTTGGCAGAGTCTAATTTCTGCTTTACAAATGTTGCCGCCTCTTTACCGGCCCGGCTGCCTGACTGCGAAGAGCTCATCAGCAGATCTGCATATCTTTTGTTCACCTTTAGTTCCGGCACTGAGAATCTCGGCATTGTCATTATAAGTTCTCCATCCTTGTATTCAAGCAAAAAGTCGGGTATGACCTGTTGGGCCTGATCTGTGTACGAATCGTTTATCTGCCCTCCCGGTTTCGGATTCAGCCTCACAATTTCATCAATAGCCCCTTTCAACTGCTCTTCTGTGATTGAGAGCTTAGCCATTATTCTGGGATAATGTTTTTTTGTAAATTCACTGAAGTATTCCGAGAGAATCTTCTCTGCTATTTTCTGTTCCGTAGTCTGGCTCTTGGCTCTGATCTGGAGTAAAAGACACTCCTGTAAGTTACGGGCACCTATGCCAACCGGTTCAAACTCCTGAATCTTTGTTAGAATCCACTCCAATTCCTCCTCATTTGTTTCAACACCTTGCCTGAAGACTATATCATCCGAAAGTGATTCAAGGTCTCTTCTTAGGTAACCGTCATCATCCAGACTGCCAATAATAAAATTAGCAATAGTCTTGGATCTTGCATCTAATTGACTGTATCCTAATTGAGAAATAAGACTTTGATGAAAGCTCTCTTGAACAGAAAAGATATTGTATTGGGGTTTAAGATCTTTCCCTTGATTATTTGCATAAAGCTTGTAAGATGGAATCTGATCGTCTGAATTATATTCACTAAGAGATACATTGCCTACAGTCCCCTCTTCCTCCTCCTCTTTATCGTTCGCTTCGTCCAAAACCGGATTCTCCTCAAGCTCCTTTTTTATTCTCTGTTCCAACTCCAAGGTAGGAAGCTCCAACAACTTAATTGTCTGAATTTGTAGTGGTGAGAGCTTTTGTAATAACTTCTGTTGTAAACCTTGTTTTAACATATTTTGGGAGCGTTTATGCAAAGATATGATTTTTATTTAACTTCGTATGTTACAAAATGGCTTTATCTATGGGCGAAATTCATAATGTTCTCAATGTTGATATTGGCTCTGTTTTAGGTTCCAAGAACCCTAAATTACTAAAAGTTATCCCCAAATTTGTTATCCGATTGATGGAAAAACTTATCCATCAGAACGAGATTAACTTTATACTTGAAAACTTCGGTCATCTTGAGGGTGTCGACTTTGCTTCGGCTGCACTAAAACATCTTAAAGTATGCTATCAGGTTCACGGACTGGAGAAGATAAATAAGAACCGCAGATACATCATAGCATCCAACCACCCATTGGGAGGGTTGGACGGTATCATACTGATGGAGATATTCGGGAATGCTTTCAACAATGAGATCAAATTTGTTGTCAATGATCTATTGATGTATATAGAGCCGTTAAGACCAATTTTTGTTCCCGTCAATAAATACGGGCGTCAGAGTGTGGAGATTGCAACACAAATCCACGATGTATATAACTCTAATTATCAAATACTTAATTTCCCCGCAGGTCTGTGTTCGAGAATGATAGGCGGCAAAATTCAAGATCTGGAGTGGAAAAAAAGTTTTCTTAACCAGGCAATAAAGTACGAAAGAGATATAATCCCCGTCTTTTTCGAAGGAAAAAATTCCGGATTCTTTTATAGATTTGCCAACCTAAGAAAGGCCCTCGGTATAAAATTCAATTTTGAACTCATTCTCCTTCCTCATGAGATGTTCAGGCAAAAGAGGGGAAAATTCGAAATTTTTGTAGGTGACCCTATCCCGTTTGAGAAATTTTCTCACGAGGGTAATGCAGCCACCTGGACAGATTTTGTCAGGGGAAAAGTTTACTCTCTAAAACCAAAATTATGGAACCAATAATTCAACCTGTAGACAGAAAGCTCATTATAGAAGAGTTGACAAGTGATAAGTTTATACGAAATACCCGTAAGGGTGACAATAAACTATATGAAGTGACTGCTCATAATGCTCCTCATACAATGTGTGAGATAGGCCGGTTAAGGGAGATCTCCTTCCGTGTATCCGGTGGAGGTACCGGCAAGGCTGTGGATATAGACGAGTTTGATATCCATATAAAGACTCCCTATAAACAACTTATTGTCTGGGACCCAAAAGATCAGGAGATTATTGGTGGTTACAGGTACATTCAATGTGCCGGACTGGATATTGAGCAAATGGCAACAAGGGAGTTGTTCAACTTTTCCAATGAATTTATAAAGGATTACCTGCCATTTACAATTGAGCTTGGGAGGTCCTTTATTCAGCCGAACTATCAGAGCACTAACATCAAAAGGAAGGGTCTCTACGCCTTAGACAACCTCTGGGACGGTCTTGGCGCATTGGTTTTGAGATACCCCAAGGTAAAATACTTTTTTGGCAAAGTAACAATGTATACCTCATATAATTTAAGAGCACGAAATACTCTGTTGAATTTTCTGAACAAGTTTTTCCCCGATGAAAAATGCCTTGTAACACCTATCAAATCTTTGGGTTTCGACTCAGCTAACCTCTACTATAAAGATCTCTTCAGTACCGATGATTATAAAGAGGCCTATAAAATATTATCAAAGGAGGTACGCACCTTGGGAGAAAATATCCCACCGCTCATTAACTCCTATATGAACCTCTCTCCCTCTATGAAGGTTTTCGGAACTGCTATAAATGAGAGTTTCGGCGGCGTGGAGGAGACCGGCATACTTGTAAATATATCCCATATATATCCAGAGAAGATTGAAAGATATATTACGCCGCTTATCAGGCTTGCCTCAAAATTCCAGCCTAAATGGTGGAAATCTCCAAAAGACTCAGGTGTAAACAGGAAAACAAAGAATAGAAACAAACGAAAGAAAACTAAAGGGGAGGAAAATTAATTGTCTCCTTCACTAAAAATGCGGATGGAAATTCAGGCTCTATTCGTTTCATCAACATCATAGCCTCCGACTTTGTCCTGAAGTCCCCGACAGTAACCTTAAAGTAGGGAGTGTCATATGTCCAGTAGGCAGGCACATCCGGATAACTTGCAGAAAAACTGCTTTTAACGCCCAAGGAATGAACCCTGGCGGACTGACTGTTGTCAAAGAAAATCCTGACTCTGTAACCGGAGATCCTTTTATTTGAAGCTAAAGAAATATGGTTATTGAATGCAGTTTTAAGATCGTCTGTCTGTTCGATATTAATCTTGTTGGAATATGGTCCGCTCTCATGCAGAATCAGAAATATATCTTTTTTAAAATATGCAGAATCCAAAAGAGGAGTTTTCACAATAGATGTATCCTGTAGTATCACCTCCTCCTGAGCGTTGGTAATACTAAAAAAGAGAAGTGAAAACAAAAGTGTAAGTACCGGATATCTCATATTATTATAATCTGTTTACCAAGTGTTCAAGTGGTACATTCTTAAATTTGAATACTTTTTTATATCCCGAAGAGGTTTTTATTGTAATTTTTGCATCCAAATTAAAGTCCTCTATTCTCCAGCTTGATAAGTTCAGTCCCATAGAGAGAAGGGAAACCGGATCAAGCATATCCACTTTAATGGCAACGAGGTTAGATGTAACAGACCTGGAAGCAATTGTATCTGGTTTCATCAAACCTAATTGTGCGAAATTAACCCCCTCTTTTGTAATAAAACCCTCTGCGGAAGCTATTATCAGCGAAGAGTTGGTAGGATTGTCTATAAGGTATTCAAATGTGACATCTGCTCTGGAGGTATTCACAAGGTTAAACTTATTCAGTTTGATATTCTTAATGTCAACTTCGCTGAAATTTGTGCAGCTGGTAAACAACAAAGCCGAAAGTATTGTCAGAAATAGTAGTCTCTTCATTTTTAAAGCCGATTATCTGCAAAGGTATAAAAAAGCCTATATTTGCAGAATAATTTGTACTTAAATGACTAACAAATATTATTCCGTAAAGCCAATACTCGATAATAAGTTACCCCAAGTTTTAATTGAAACCTACGGGTGTCAGATGAATGTGAACGACAGCGAAGTGGTGCTCTCCATACTTCAGGCAAGCGGATACGCTCTCTGTGAGAAAATTGAACAGGCAGATTTAATTCTTGTTAACACCTGCTCCATCAGAGATAATGCAGAACAAAGAATCTGGGGCCGTCTGGAAAATTTTAAAGCTCTTAAAAAGAAGAAAAGGTCACTGATTGTAGGTGTTTTGGGTTGTATGGCAGAAAGGCTTAAAGAGGAGCTTCTCAGCCATCAGGTTGTAGATCTGGTGGCAGGACCAGATTCTTACAGGGAGTTGCCAAATCTTATCCGCTCCCTCACCTCTGGAGGCAAGCAGATTAACACTCTCTTGTCCCACGAGGAGACATATGCAGATATCTCCCCTGTAAGGATGGACAAAAACGGAGTTTCTGCTTTTATATCAATAATGAGAGGTTGTAACAATATGTGTTCGTACTGTGTTGTTCCGTATGTAAGGGGTGCTGAGAGAAGCCGCGATCCCAACAGTCTTGTTAAAGAGGCTAAGAATCTTTTTAACAACGGATATCGGGAGATAACTCTTCTTGGGCAAAATGTAGACTCATATCATTGGGTAAATCCCGAGAATCCCACTCACAAGGTCAACTTTGCCCAATTGCTGGAGATGGTTGCATTAATAGACCCTAAGCTTAGAATCAGGTTCTCTACATCTCACCCGAAAGATATGGCAAACTCAGTCCTGTATACCATGGCAATGTACCCGAACATCTGTGACCATATTCATCTGCCTGTGCAATCTGGCAGTGATTCCATACTTGAACGTATGAACAGGAAGTACACCCGTTCCGAATATCTGGAGAGGGTGGCAAAAATTCGTAAAGTTATCCCAAACTGCACCATCAGCACAGATATAATTGCCGGTTTCTGCGGTGAAACAGAGGCGGATCACCAGGAGACACTATCTATAATGAGGGAGGTTGGTTACTATACTGCCTTTATGTTCCAATACTCCGAGAGACCAAATACCAAAGCGGCGAGGCACTATCCGGATGATGTGCCCTCAGAGGTTAAAACCCGGAGGCTGAACGAAATCATATCTCTGCAGAACGAGTTGTCTTTAAAGAGCAACCGAGAGGATGTCGGAAAGGAGTTCGAAGTTTTGGTTGAAGGCTTCTCAAAACGCTCCAACAGTGAACTTTTTGGCAGGACATCACAGAATAAGGTCTGCATCTTCCCTGCAAGCGAACATAAAGTTGGGGATTATGTTATAGTAAAAGTTATCTCCTGCTCCTCTGCAACACTAAAAGGAATTGAAATAAAATAATCAAAAAACATAGAAAATGACAAAAATCAGAACAGTTTATGTAGGCAGCCTCATGACTGAGGCCGAACATTTAAAATCGGGCAGCAAATTGGTAACAGAGGCTCCTGAAGATAATAACGGAAAAGGAGAACACTTCTCTCCCACAGATCTCTTTGCAACCTCCTTCGGCTCGTGTATGCTCACAATTATGGGTATCGCCGCACAGGCTCACGGTTTTTCCATAGACGGAACCCGGATTGAGACCGAGAAAATAATGGGCGTCAATCCACGTAGGATAGCAGAACTTAAACTTGACATCTACTTCCCGAGAAGTGACTATACAGAAAAACAAATGCGTTTTATTGATGCTTCTGTCAAAACTTGTCCTGTTGCAAACAGCGTTCACCCAGACATTATTAAAAATATTACTTACCATTTCCCTGAGAAGTAGCACACAAATAGCACACGAAGGATACTATAAAAAAAGGTAGCGGCATGTACCGATGCCGGCAGTTGCTGAGTTTATGAGGGTTCCATCAGTACCCACTACCTTTAAAACAGAGTTTGATGTAAAGCTGACCTCCGCAGTAAATATATTACCGGTTGAGGGGCTTACGCCAACTCCGGAAAAATATGTACCGCTAAAAAGCTCTAAGACGTTTCTACTCGTTACATTCACAGAGTAAATGGATGCACTCTCGGCCATATATTGGTCGTTAAATGTTGTTTTATAAGTGAGAATGTTATCACCGGTAGCATCGCATGTTATGTAACCATCCATATTGTCTACAGGAACTATTACAACTGATGCCACAGATAAAGTCGCCGGATTTATTTGCACCAGTCCCTTTTCCGGGAAAGAGACCCAAATCATACCGTTTCTATCGGGTGCAAGATATTTTGCCGCACCTGTAATATTTGCGTCCCTTAAAGTTCCCACTAATGATATATTATTAATATTGCTGACATTAAATACTTTCACCCCCTCTCGTACAGCAACAAACAGTTTATTGCCATATAGGGTCAACCCCTCTGCATCGGTTCCTACTAAAACCTTTTTAACAAGTGCTTTTGTATTAATATCATATACAGCAATATAGGATTTATAAAACTCCCAGTAACCATTTTCGTTGACATTGTATTCACTGCCCCAATTTGTTACATATATATAATCAGACGACATGACTACATTTCTTGGAGATACCAGTCCGTCTGTAATAGTAGTTCCCTTGTCTACGCCAGTTTGTGCATCTATAAATATAATTTTGTCCGGATAGTTACATACCAGAACTGCCTCTTTATCTGAGGTTATCGTTCCGGAGATAATGGTTGCGCCGATTGAAACCCCATTTGCACTCTCGTAAACTCTGTTTTGGATTTGTTTTGTATTCTCATCATAAAGAGAGATGCTGGCAGACTGTTCGGTATAGTTGCCTTGATTAATTACTATCACCTTGCCGTCGGACAGGATTGTAATATCTGGGTCATCTTTGGAACAGGATAAAAGAGAGATTGCAATAAATGCGGGGATAATAAATTTCAATAAGTTGCTTTTCATTATATTCAATTTTTAATGTTAATAATTTCTGATTCTCTAAAATTTCCACTGAAGTGATATCTGGTAGTTCCTTCCGGGCATTGCATAAAATTTTACATTCTGATAGTGAACATCAAATATGTTTTTGATTACTCCGTTAGCTGTAATCTCCTTTCCGAACAGTTTGAAACTGTAAGTTGTTCCTAAATCGGAAAGCAGGTAAGAGGGAAGAACATCGTACAGATCAATAGTTGTCCTCTCCCCCGTAAAATATAGTCCGCTATATAACGACAAACCCTTATGATCAGCTTTTAAAGTTATCCTCCAGGAGTGTTTAGGTTGATATGCAAGTTGTTGGTCAATAGCTGGATCCTCGGTCCAGTTTGCCTTTACCATCCGTACATTTGTATATGTGTAACTATAATTGAGAGCCAGCTTCCAATCAGAAATATTCCCCGATAATCTTGCTCCGGCCTCGGCACCACGTGAAAGTACTTCCGGAATATTCTGCGGCCTCCAGACTACACCTGCCGGCAACCATCTTATCCAGTTTTTCACTCTGCTTTGATACAGTGTACCAAACATATCAACGCTCCATCTGTCGAAAAATAAGCTGTAATCTACCCCCCCCTCCGTAGTAAAAGAGCTCTCGCTCTTCAGGTAAAGGTGTTCTCCTCCCCAGTAACGATCGTTTAATGTGGGTACTTTGCTGTTTTGGGAGAGTGAACCTCTTAAGGCAACTATCTGGTTCAAGCGGTTTAGCAGTATATATCTGGCATCCAATGAGGGCATTAAAGGAACATTTGCATTTGTTATCCTGGCATATCTTAACCCACCGGATATTGTCAACCTGGCTGAAGGCATATACCTGAACAAAGCATATAAATTAATCCGATCTTCCTTTGTTGAGTCTGCATAGGAATAAACCTTAGGCTTTATATACTCTGCAGATATACCTCCTTTAATTGTCAACAGGTTGAATCTGTACTCTGCATCCAACGAGCCCGATACTCTGTTCGTGGCAATTATGTCCTCCTTATACTTCTGATAATCATATGCGTAAGAAAGTTTTGCTCCATAAGAAAAATGTTCTTTTACAGCATTATAGTTGATGTTGACCTTAAGGTTCTCATCGTTAATTGACTCATAACTTTCCGGCCTGTCGTTCAATGAAACGGAGGGTTGAATCTCTCTGTGAAAGTTCAGATACAACAGGGTGGTTGAGAGGACAGATGAATCTCTGAATTTCTTAAAGATCTCCTGAAGCAGTCCATTGTTGTTGTATGCAGAGTTATTCAGATACTCTGTAGGTTTGCCTATCTTTGTGTTGTTAACAAAAGAATAGTTGTTCTTTGCCGTCGAGTACAAAATAGCAGTTCTGCTCTCCACCGTTTTCCCGGCATATCTTAAGGTGGCACCCTCAAAAAAGGAGTTAAAGCTACCGGCAGAGAGAAGAATATCTCCGTGAAGCCCTCTCTCCCACTTTGGCCGGGTATTGAGCTGAATACTTCCTCCTATAGATCCGTTTCCGTATAGAGCAGAATTTCCGCCGATGTGAATTTCCATTGCATCAAAAAAGTAGAGAGGAATATGTGAAAAATCTGTTTGTCCCATTGTCGGTACGGCGAGATTTTGCCCATTCCAGTCAACTGTTGTGTGTGAAGAGGATGTACCCCTGACCGACAGGAATGCCCCCATACCCTTGCCATATTCCTTGACATATACGGCGTTTTCCTGCTGGATAAACTCAGCTAAGGAGCAGGCCTGCATTTTAGCCAGACACTCTTGTGATACCAGTATGATATTGGTTCCCGCAGAGAATTTTCTGTTGGAAAGCGAGATTTGTTTTGAGGAACCTTTCACCGTTACGACGTTCAGCCACTTTCCGGCACGGGGTACAATTGAATCCTGATGTGGAACAACTACATCACGCTGTTGCGCCATGGCTCCGTTTATAAAGTCAAAATTCAGTAATACAACAATAAATACAAATGCAGAAAGTCTTTGCATCGCTCTTTTTCTCCCGAAAGTTCGATTAATAAGTTTTGTTCAAAAGCAGGTTTTCTGACTTCGCTTTTATATCTTTCGCCTTCCCACCATTATTGGCAGTGGCTTACGGAAGATAACCCTGTTGGGCAAGCATTACAGCAGCGGGTACTGTCCCCGAATTTCACGAGGTTCCCTATCTGATGAACATTACAAATGTATACCATTTATTTTAGAAAGAAAAATTTATTATCTTTGTTTATGTTAAAATTATTCAAATCCTTCTTTTTTGTTGCCATGGCTATGCTGGCACTATCCTGTGCAAAGCAGGAGCCAAAGGTGGAATTAAATTTCACTCAGTACACCCTGGACAATGGCCTTAAGGTTATTCTCCACGAAGATCACTCAGATCCATTGGTTGCCCTTGCTATTCAATACCACGTAGGGTCGGGCAGGGAAAAACCAGGTAAGACCGGTTTTGCTCATTTCTTTGAACATATGTTGTTCCAACGTTCGGAAAATCTTCCGAGAAACGCATTCTTCCAGAATATTGCCAAAATGGGTGGCAATTTTAACGGATCAACCAATTCGGATGGTACAAACTATTATGAAGCTGTTCCCCGGGATGCCCTCGAAAAGATTCTATGGATGGAATCGGATCGTATGGGATTCTTTATAAACACAGTCACTCAAGGTGGTTTGGAAAGAGAGATCGATATTGTTTCTAACGAAAAACGCCAGAACTACGATAGCCAGCCTTATGGATACTCAAGCATTATTACGGCTAACGAGATGTTCCCTGCCGGCCATCCGTACAGTTGGACAACCATCGGTGAAATAGCAGATTTGAAGAGTGCCACTCTTGATGATGTAAAAGAGTTCTATGGAAACTACTACGTTCCCAATAACGCGACATTGGTTTTGACAGGCGATTTCGATCTCAAGCAGACTAAAGAGTTAATTCAAAAATATTTCGGCGAAATTAGAAAAGGCGAAGATGTGCCTAAACCGGAAATTCAACCTCTCGAACTTAAAGAGGCCAAGAAGATCGTATGGGAAGATTCATACGCTAAATTGCCTCAGATTACTGTTTCATACCCGACAGTAGAGGCTTATAACAAAGATTCATACGCTCTTCAGTATTTTACTTCACTTTTTGCAAACGGCAAGAAATCGCCTCTCTATAAAGTTGTG
>Ga0172381_10002623_pt1 | contig 19652 bp, 47 predicted proteins | sample Leawel6488metaG_FD_119754 | JGI IMG/M metagenome (GOLD analysis project Ga0172381, IMG submission 119754) | Leachate microbial communities from a municipal landfill in Southern Ontario, Canada - Leachate well 64-88 metaG | ecosystem: Engineered > Solid waste > Landfill > Unclassified | place...
AAATGATGAAGAAACTAGCCACGTATGCAACGGGAACCTTAGCGTTGTTGATCGTTGCGACAGCGACAATCACTGCAATTCACTATGCTATCATGCACAACGCTGAGACTCTTACGAATCTTGCCACGTCAACATTGCAGGGAATTGGCGTGGCTATCGGTGGTTGCCTTGGAGGTGCCCTGATTCTACGGTTCCAAGCGGCGCGAACCTTCGTGCGACACTTCATTGATGAAGTCAACCCGAAGTTCGAGGAGCGAGTTAAGCCGGGGTCCCATCTCAAGCACCTCAAAGATTAGGGGGCGAATTGGATTCGACCAGATGAAGGAAATGCAGGAGGCGTGTCGTGGTTGGTCAGCGGGCCACGTAAAAAGCCGACTATAAAACCTTAATTGCCAAACCTAGTTTTGCAATGGCAGCCTAGAGATAGGTTGCCCCGGTTGAGAGTCTTCGCCCGAGAGACTTGACTACCGGCCACAATTCGGGATCGCCACGGCCGACACCGACTAAGCCAAGGTTAAACAACATCGGTTAGCGACTCTGCAACCCGGCCGACAGGGGATAGAGAAGCGAAGGCGGAAATCAATCGGCTACACACGTAGATGCCTTCATGGAAACATCGTGGGACGCGGGTTCGATTCCCGCCGCCTCCACTGGTATAAAGTGGTCAAATCAGGGGAGACCTTGGGGAATCCTGATAATTTTCACTTGACTTTTCCATTTCCTGTGCTATACTTGTAATAATCAACGGAGAAACGAGCATGGATCGAGCGAGTCCGTCCGCGATTGAAAACGAAGACTTTGACGCCTTTTACACCCGCTGCCAGCCGATTTTCACAAGTCAAGTGCAGTTGAACTTTGATGTGGATTATGACACCGCCGATCAACTCGTGACAAATGCACTTTTAAGACTGAAGGCTGCACACGACAGGGACCCGGAGGCAGTACAATTGAAACAGGGGTCGCATTTTCTGCGTACTCTCCTAGCACATGAGATGGCAGACTACTCGCGCCGTGAGCGAGGACGCGACCAACAAAAACTGCAATTTGAAAGTCTCACCGCCAAAATGGATAAAATTGATGAAAGGGCTGATCCAACGCGACGGCTAGATAACTCTGACTTCGTTCAACATATCCTCCAACCATTACCCAAACGTACCAGAAACATTCTTATGCGACATTACGTGGACGAGGTAACACTGGAAGAAATAGGAAGTGAAGTCAACGTCTGTTTCCAACGTGTGGCGGCGATCTGCCAGGGAACTCTCGAACAACTTCGACGACAGCACATCGAGGACTACGTATGACCAAGTTGACAATTATCCAAGGTCCGAGTTCGCTTCTGAATCAGAAGTGTGACAGAGCGGCGATCATCCCGGCCAGTTTGATTTCCGATATGTGTAAATTGCTCATCGACGCCGACGGTCTTGGTCTCGCCGCACCACAGGTTGGAATCAATGCTCGCTTCTTTGTCACACGTTGGGGCGAAGTTTTTATCGACCCCGTTATCACCAGAGCCGGTAGCCCGCTGTACGTCAACGAAGGATGCCTAAGTTACCCTGGGAAGTCCGCAACGAAATTGCGATACACAACGGTACAAGTTGGCTCACGCACTTATTGTGGTATCGAAGCTGTTGTTATTCAACACGAACTCGACCACCTCAACGGCATCACCATCGAAACATCCGACACTGTTATGCAGGAGAACTTGTGATGAAACAATCCATCTTGACTGTTGTAGTTGTAGCCATTATTCTTGCCCCAAGCGACAAGAAACTCATCGACGTTGGAACGAACCTGAAGGTCCGAAGCATCGCCACCGGCGAGCTACACCCGGAATTTCAGAAATTGGCCGAGGAACATGCAGCCGACCAAGCCAAGCGCCAGCATCAAGATCACCGAGGATTTCAGAAGCGTTCCGCAATCCTCCAAAAGAAGGCTCCCGACACACATGAATGGGCTGAAGTTGTCGCAGAAAGTTTCCCCGGACAAAATATGAACAACGCCGCCAAGGAAATGTACAAGTCCTGGGAGTCGTCACGACGACACTGGCACGATGTCAACGGCCCGTGCGACTACTATGGATACTCCATGCGGCGCGGTGCCAATGGAGTCTGGTACGCCTGTGCGATCTTTGGTTACAAGAAACCACGAAACTAACACGAGGTCTCAATGAACCTTCCACTTTCCCGAATCACTGCTGCCGACTTGGCTCCGATATTGGAAGCCGCTTTCAAGGAAGTGACTTCACAATATGCGAATACACCAGACGCGCCCCGAGTTTTGGGGACGCAATTCTGGACCGACATCGGCGAAAAACTCCTGCCGCAACTCTACTACCCGCTCTTGGACGACTGGGTAGAGACCGTACCTGATGCGTGGGACTATGAAGCCGTGTTGCGAGACAACAATGTCCGTGTGGAGTGGGACGATGGTAGTCTCGTTGACTCCGAAGGACACGTTCTTCCCGATAAGTGCGATCTTACGGGATGGCGATTCGTCTGGCAGTATGGAACGATGTTACTGTGCCAAGGCGACGAAACGATTGCTCGCAAAGCTGCGGCGCTTTTCGTTAGTCTCTGGCTGCGTGGCATCTCTGCGTCCTTCTGCGACAAATTGACGACCGGCTATATCTGGCACCTCCGAATGGAAGGAAAGTAACATGAACATCACCGCTGAGAATCTTCGAGAAGTTCGCCAATTGATTAACGGTGTGTTTCCAGCAAATGGTCGCGCAAACGACTATGCGACCGAGCACCCGGAACTCGTGTCGGCTATTCTCATAGCTGACGCGATTCGTGAAATCGACAACACGTTGGCAAGCACGGCGAAAACAGCACTCGGTATCAGTTGAAGGAGGTCTGCGATGGGTTGGGCCAGCGGAAGCGAACTCGCTGAAAATCTCTGGGACTTGGTTCGTGAATTTGTCCCCGAAGATCGACGCAAGAAAATCGCTAAGAAGTTCATTGATGAATTTGAAAGCATGGACTGCGATACAATCTGCGAATGTACAAAACTATGCAAGGATGCCGGTCGAAAGTCATGGGACGACGAGGACTTCGACATCGACAAGGACTACCAAGAGGAGGATGACGAATAATGGTGAAGTTGTCCAACCTCTTTGTCTGGGTTGTAGCGATTGGCTACCTTGCGTTCCTCGGCGGTTTCGTCGGGTACGATAAACTGTACTCGTGGCTGCAACAACTACTTCAACAAGCACTCTATTTCATAGGACTTTGATGAACACAGAAGCCAAACTAATCATGTGCTTAGTGACTGGGTGGGGAATCATAGGATGGATGTTGGCAATCGTCTACCACACCCGGCACACTCGTCTACGACGATTTCTTCTTGAATACATCGACGCCGTGCATTTTGAGCACGCACTTTGGAAACTGGCTTGTGATACCTTGATGCTAGGAGGATACTTCGGATGGGCCGCACAGCAAAAGACATCGCACGAGACTACGAACTCGACGACTCCCCTAAGCACTGCAAGCGAAGAGGGAAACAACGGAAGCGATTTGGAATCGAATACTACAGCCGGTGGGGTAAGAAGTGGGGTCCCTGGCAGTGGTATCTGACGGAGAAACAACGTGACCAAGCGCTCGTAGCGCTTATCAAAAGTACGCCGACATGGATGCGATCCGAGATTGGCGGACCAAGTTACCGAAAGACTGAGCGAAAATGAAACTGATCTACTGCCCGCACTGTTACGATATTCGGAAAATTCAGTCCGAGAAAACGTATTGCCGGTGCGGCCAGTGTTGGGGTATGTATACCGACGACTTGAACGCGATTTATGGAGGCGAGGCCATCCCTCTGGGAGTCGCAAACTCCTCGTTTGTACAAGCCATCGAGCAACAACCGACACGTGGATTGGGGCGCGTTTTTCAGGCATTCGTTATCCCTAAAATCTGCCCCACTTATGTCCAACAGACGACTAATCCAGTGCAAGACGACTTCAGTTTTCGCGTTCCTTCTCCGACGAGAAAATAATCATGTCTCAAATGGGAATCGTCTACGAGCAAACCAACGGTTGGTCAGACTGGTTATTTCCACTGATGCGTGGTTATCGACAAGGTTGTTGCGGTTGCGGTTTGTCATGCGACAAAGAATTTCGAGTGTTACACAACGGCAAAATCTTATCGGCAAAAGAGTACCGTGTTGTATATCGTTGCCGATGCAGTTTCCTCGCGGCCGGTAACTTGACAATCGGGTCAGATGCGTGGTCTGAGTGGCACACATTCCGCAATGCCCACATCTTCTTTGAGAAGTGTGCTGACTGCCCGTTTGTGCATGATATGGAGTTTCGTGTGATACGAGTTCTAACAGATGACCACCGAAACGGTTTCACCTACCGCATGTTGAGGTCGAAGAAGTTCACGATTCAAATGCGGACTCGACGCAATAAACGAAGTACAGGACAATTACGACGCCGCAGGGCGTAGCAGTCAAATGACCAATCCAATAACCAATCCTGGTCTACTCATTCTCGATGCGTGCCACTTTGCGAGTGATGCCCACAAGGGGCAATTTCGCAAGTACAATAGAGACCCGTACATCGTCCACCCCAAGGCGGTCGCTAATTGGGTTGCTCTCGCCACCAACAACGACCCAGAAACGGTCGCTGCGGCTTGGTTGCATGATGTTGTCGAAGACACCGAGTACACGTTACGCGATATTCGCGTGACGTTCGGTGACACCGTGGCGATGCTCGTGTCTTGCGTCACCAATGTCACAACGCACGACGATGGGAACCGCGAGGCCCGAAAAGCCAAAGAGCGTGCCCACCTGCGGAAAGCCGACCCGCGAGCGAAAACAATCAAGTTAGCGGACATCATTGATAACGTGCCCAGCATAGTTCAGTTTGACCCTGGCTTTGCACGCACGTATGTGCGCGAGAAGTGGCTGGCACTTTCTTCACTGAGAGAAGGCCACTTCGGTCTCTGGCATCAGGCCGATCTCTTATTGGCGGACTGTGCGAGAGAACTTGAACTTGATTTCAAAGCACTGGATCAAGAACGATACAACAACGACGTGTGCAACGCAATTGACGATGTTTTTGAACAAGGATTCTAATGATGCCAGGATCAGTTGAAGAAAGTTATGACCCCGTGTGGGGAACCGGGAGCAACGCACAAGAAGTGTTGGACGCAATCAGCGAAGTCCGCGAGATTGTCGCTAACGACATCGGAAGTCCGCCGAAATACATCCTTGATGTAATTCGGCAAAAGGACGACCACGATGTTCAACGAGATTACTTGTTCACGGAACGTGAACTACGAATCATTCGTTTTTGTCTGAGTGTCGCACTCGGAGAGGAAGACATCTAACATCGGCCGGGTAGGCCAATTAGTAGAGCCGTGTGGTTTCTTTCGCTCTCAGAGATGAGATCGAAAGGCACCACATGGATGCTGGTGCGAATCCAGCCCCGGCCACTGCAAGAACTTTTAACGGAAACAGACGAACATGCTTGAAATAGTCTCGAAGTCAAAACTCAGAGTCAAACCGCTCACAATAGAAGAACAACAATGGGTGCGGCAATTAGCTACGTGCTTAGAAAACAGCCCAGGGCGATTGGAATTTTTGACTGCGGGAGATCAATTAAAGATTGTCGATAAAATCGGTGCGAAAAATAGTGACCTCTGCGATGGGGCGGCAGAAAGAGATGGCATTGTCCTAGCACGACTCCCTGGGCCAATTTGCCACGGCGTTTCTTGATAGGAACTACAGATGCCGCGAGCCTTTTATCGGAGAAGCAATAATAATGCCTAGCGTCACAACCCAACTCACAGATCGTGGTTTCATTACGCCGCCCTCTTGGCTGCCCTGCAATATCATGTTCGAGGGCGTCCAAGGCAGCAATGCCTACGGCGTTGCCGTTGACACATCCGACTTCGACATCATAGGATACTGTATCCCGCCAAAGGATATTGTATTCCCGCACCTCGCGGGTCGTATCCACGGATTCGGTCGGCAACAGCAGGAGTTTACTTGCTACCAGAAGCACCATCTCTTCGATCAGGATGCCCAAGGTGGTAAGGGACGGCAGTACGACTTGAATATCTACAACATCGTCCACTACTTCCACCTGTGTATGGAGAACAACCCGAACATGGTGGCGTCTCTGTTCCTACCGGCCGAGTGCATCCTGCATACGACCATCGTGGGCAACATGGTCCGCGAGAAGCGCCACATCTTCCTGCACAAGGGTTGCTGGCACCGTTTCAAGGGTTACGCTTATTCGCAGCTTGCCAAAATGGAAACCAAGTCGCCCCAACCGGGCAGTAACCGCGCTGACACCGTTGAGAAGTATGGGTTCGATGTGAAGTTTGCCTATCATCTCGTGCGGCTCATGCACGAAGTCGAACAGATTCTCACGACAGGCGACCTTGACCTCCGCCGCAATTCTGAAGAGTTGAAGTCGATCCGACGTGGAGAATGGACTGCCGAGCAAATTCGTGCTTTCTTTGCTCAAAAAGAAAAGACTCTGGAAGCCGTCTACGACGCCTGCACAATCTTGCCGTATGGACCACGACAAGACGAGATCAAGCAACTACTACTTGATTGCCTTGAGACGCACTACGGCAGTTTGAAAAATTGCATCGTGACTGAAATGACGCCGATTCTTGCATTGCGAGAAATTACCGGTATCATTGATAAGTACAGAGACGTGATTCGATGAAATTGATTGAATTAAGCCAAGGCCGGGTAGCCATCGTTGATGATGAAGATTTCGATTGGTTATCAGCATGGAAATGGCACTATCACCGTCGCAAAGGTGCTATTACAGGATATGCACGACGTACCGACCGTAAAAATGGAGACCAACGTACAATTCAAATGCACAATGAAATCTATCACCACTATCATCGGGAATCGTTTCAAGAACTTGACCATATAAATACTTGCGGTTGCGATAACCGAAAATCAAACATACGTCTTGCGACACGAAGTGCAAACTGCGTCAACAAACAGCGTCGGTCGGACAACACATCAAACAAAACGGGAGTCACTTGGTATCGTCAAGATCAAAAATGGGTGGCTCGCCTACAACTTCCAGGTAAACGTCTCTATTTAGGCGGTTTTGTCAAAAAGAAAGACGCTATTGCCGCACGACGACATGCAGAAATCGCGCATTTCAAAGAATACCGACACAATCCAAGGAATCTTTGCCCTCTGTGGAAAACTAGGCAATGTCCTGATTGTGCAAAACGTGCTTCAACGTATGGATTGAAAGAGGAAACAAACGATGAGTGCCGATAACTGGCGAGTTTGCCCGGTATGCCTACGAAACACCGTTCAAGCGCGGAAAAAAGCCATCACTGACGCCCGCGCGCAATACGGCAAAATACCGGCAGAGGAATTTATGGCTAAACTGGCTGCTGCTGAAAAGTTGCCAGAGCGACCTGAAGAATCTCTCGCCGAATACTATGAGACTGGCATCTCGGAAGATGGCGAGTTTTTCATTCATTATTCAGGCGGTTGCCGCGAGTGCGGATTCCAGTACCAATTCGACGAGAAGCACGATGCACTCGACGACTGGCTGCAAACGGGCGAACCCATCGACAGGAGTTTCGGCTAGGAGATATTCATGTATCAAATCTGTGTTCACAACAAACAACTACCTGACTATGAAAACAAGGTTGTCGATGTCGTCGATGAATTGTGGGAAGCCGATTTCAAAGTCGATCAACTATCTCAAAAATATGGCGAAGGTTACTATGTGTCAAAGCGTGAAATAGACCCTTGGTTAATTCGTCACACAAAGGATTGTATTGCCGATAGGCGACAATCTATACGCATACGAAAAGAAATGCTGCGACGGTGGAAAAACGATGGTGCCTCGCAAAATGTGTGCAACACGTTAGTCGCAAAGATTGCGGTGTTGGACCAAGAAATAATGCAACTCAAGTTTGAAATTGGACTCATAGAATCATGTACAAATTCGTAAGATGCAACACCGATGTCCGTCTTCCCAACGTTGAGGGATGGTATCTTGAAGTCCTTGCAGGCGACCTAGCGACCATCATGGACCTTCATCTCGGTGTGACAGCAAACTACTACGCACGATTCATGCGAGACCCGCATCTCGATCCACAAGGGCCGTATAATCCTCGTAACCTCGCCGCGAAATGGCTTGAGAGTCTTCACAAATTCTTGAATATAGATGGACGTGTACTTGTCAACTCATGTGGTGGCATGTTGCCATCTGATGGTGTCGCCTTTCGTGGCGTCATTAACTCCGACAAGATGATCTGGCCTGACACCTATGAAGAAGAACGCATCGTAATCTCAAAGTGGCCGGGTGGAAAACACTATTACCTTAGTAGCACGCATAGTCGAATCTTTGTGCCAGATAAGTATACAACTTTCACAGCGGCCCACGCAATGGCCCTTGAATATGTCGCAGAAGAAAGGATAATCTCCCGATGACAATAAAATTACGTGAGTCCAGCTTCTATGTATCCTGGCACGGTGAGGGTCGTTCCGACATGGAAGTAAAACAACATCTTGATCGAATGATTCGGCAGTCCCAAATCAAGGTTGCCAGTCGAATTGACATGACGATGGAGGAGAAAGACAAAAAGACAATCAGTGCCCTCATCAAACATGCCGAAGATTGTCTGTGCGAAGAATGCACCGGCGTTGCACCGCCCCCGCTACCACCGGAACCAGTTGACCCACTCGACTACTTTCGCGCTATTATTCGGAACGGTGGCGGCATGATTACGCTTCCAGACCATCTCGGCATCTTTGTTGGACCCAATTCAATAGACACACCAGCCGGTTGGTTCTATGTGTCTATCGAAGGACTGACAGCGGAAAAACTTAAAGAGCATGTTGATGAAGCCCGCAAGCACAAACGTACCGACTGGCCTAAACCAGATTAAATTCGATTAGGAGCAGAATAATGCCAACCGCCCTTGAAGTTTTCCTTGCTGATGCAAAACGAGCAAGAATTTTCAACCAAGAACATCTTCTCGCTGAAATCACCGAATTGATATGCAAAATGATGCAGCGTCAAGGTGTCACGCGACGAGAATTAGCAAGACGACTCGACAAGATAGATGGACAAGTTGACGCCATTTTGAACGGCGAGACGGTTCTAACCGTCCAGCAGGTTGCCGATGTCTTCACGGTCCTCGGACTTGAACTACGAATCGCCGCCGTTCCAATGCAAAAGTCACTTGAGGAGACATCCAAGTGACAAATCAATACACAAAATTCAACGTAGTTGTTCCGGGCCACGCAGTCTATCGCAAAAGTCCTCTAGGACACTTTTGTAACATATTTTGTCGGGATCACAGAGCCGAATATCGCACTCTTGAAGACTTCTATGCCGCTCTCGCAATTAGTATGTATGGTTTCATTCAAGGGTTCCTTGCTACGTCGGATGGTTGTTTATCATTTCACGTTGAAGCACGTGATTGTTCTGTCCATCTAGTACCAAACCAATGATCTTTCCAAAGACTAGACCCGAGGACAATTAAGCATGTCGCCAGAACAGATTACTGCCTGTAGTGTTCACTTTGACTCGGAAAAGTTCCGGTCGGTCGAAGAATGGATCACATTCTTGAAGGTCGTCGAAAAGATGAAGTGGAATATCGTGAGAGCACAAGAGGAAGAGGCCACCCGCCACAAAACGGTTCTCAAGATTATCGACGACCTCGACAAGGCCAACATGGCGCAATGCCCACATCCGCGAGGTGCGGTAGTACATCGCCCCGATCCGTGGAAGAGTTACTGCGAGTGTGAATTGTGTGGAAAGGAAGGCGTCCGTGGCTAAACAGGATAACCGTTACCAGTACCAACCCTGCTACATTAGACTATGGCGTCGGCGTTGGTATCTGTGGTACTATACAATTGCCGTGATACGTTCCGTATCATGGTTATTGCATAACTGTCCGTGCAACAAATGGGTTTCCGATAACGAATCAAACAACGGAAGGGATTACGAGTACGACACCCGGTGGTTCTCCTTCAAGTTCATCTGGATCATTGCTCAGAGTGAGGCCAGCATGAAAATGGAGTGGTACTTCACGATGGAGGAAGTATTTTCTGAATTACATGTCAAGATAGAGGATAACAAATGAGAAATATTTTGCGTATGTTACCGCCGCTCTGCGTTCTTGGACTTGGAATCGTTATCGGTTATTGGAGTCACGGAGATAACAGTCCACGACAGAGTGAATTGCAACAAATTGGTCCACGACAAATTGGACCGTTTCAGCTTGGTTTTGACCCGGCAATAGCGCCAACGGCACAGGAGCCAATTGAACTCACTGTAATCTGGCCGGACACATTTTCGATTCGCTTCCATAACCAACGTACACCCAGTTTTGACCACCCTGTTGTAGTCCAGGGGATGTCTTACCCTGGACGCGCTTGGATAACCCGTTCAAATGGTCGAAGAGATGAATTGCCTATTCGAGTCAATCCAATGGAGTTTACTTGGAAGCTGACAAGAGACCAACCAGGAGATTCTAAATGAACGCAGAAAAATCCCCGACAATCAACACCTCAGACATCCGCAAGTGCCTCAACACCGAGGGTGGAGTGAACAATCTCTATGGATGGGTGCCAATGGCGATGTGCGATGAAATTGATAGACTTCGTTTAGAATTACACCAAGCCAACCAAACCAAACAAGACGCGAAGAATACCTTCTACGCGGGTCTTTATGGTGGTCCTGCCAACGGTAGACTTTATCGAGAGTCCACGCCGAAGGACACGAGTGAACTCTTCTATGAAGCACAGCGTCTCGCGGGCGAGCCTGTTGAGATTACGTTCGCTCCTGTGCCATTTCCTTTGAGTCAAGTCAACGATGGAATCACTGTGACATTGCGTACACTTGCAAAACCCCAGCACGCCATCTCCGACATGGAAATCCTTCAATGGAATGCGCCTCGCTCCGAGCATTTCGATACGATTCGCATGACAATTCATCACATGTGCGAATTGCTCCGACAAAAACGAAATCAAGCCAAATATCGGATTCACACACTCGTCTACCTAGATGAAACAGGCAAGATACTGATTCGGGAACCCAATGTCCCTGGTAGTATTTGGCGAGCGAATCTTCAACACCTTCGTTTGCCGACATTGGACAAATGGCAAGGTTACGATGTGCGAAACATCTACGTTCGAGATGGTGTTCGATACATCATGGTTCGAGAGACAACCTAACTTTGCCAGATTTTCCAGAAAAAATTCGTTGCGGGCCGTTTTTAAGGTCCGTTGAGCGCGGGCGCTGAGTCATGGTGGTCGGCCGGTAGGCGAAAGAGAGTCGCCTCCCGGCTTTTGCAATTTTCGTGGATTCCAAAGAATCCGCTTGACTTTCTTGAAAAGTGTGGTATGCTTCAAGCGAGGTTGTAAGATGAGTCGATCTGACCGAGAAGAAAAAGTCAACCAAGGGCATCGGAAGTCCTATTCACGGATGAAACGCTACGGCCGTCGCCGTGGCCGACACGCACTCGACAAGGATGATGCGACCTGGAAAGAGTCGAAGGTAGCGAAACACGTACAGTAGAAAAGGGTAAACCAATGAGTAAACCAATGACAAATCGAACCGAATCCTACATCTTCCTGAAAGATGTACTCGAAGGCCGCAGCGAACTTCAAGGAGTCAAGGTCGTCACACGCCCCGATGGAGTTTGCCTGTTCGCCGGATGCGACGACAACGGGGACAGCCGACTCGTAGGCGTTCTCGAATTATGCGACGGGGTATTGAAACTCGTCGTCTACGCCGACTCCGAACGAGACGAACCAACCCACAACATCACAATCGGGTAACACTGTGGATTATCAAACACATCAATTAAAAACCACCCTACCGGGATTACCGGAATACTGCCCCGGTTTCGAGAAGTGGTGGAAGACGCAAGAGAGAAAGTACGCAGCAATGCCCGGCGCATTACAAGCGGCGTTCAAGGAAGTCGCATGGACAGGTTATAATGCCGCTGCCACGATGGCCGACGACGTACCTAACTTCTGAACATGCGATACCATGAGAAAGAAGTCACCACGATACAATCGAAATCGCCCCTGGCGTGAGTATTGGGCATTTTCAGTGTCCGAATTGCTCGACCCCGGCGAGTGTCACAGTGATGATGAGTTGACTGCGTACATTGATATTGATGATACACACACAGGTGCATTGGCTATCGGCGTCATCGTCCATCGAAATGGGCACGTAACCGATAGATTTGAAGACGGGACGCTGTTACCGTTCTCGACGAAACGACGAAACCACGAGTTGCAACGACTTGCGGCCAGAGTTGAAACTTTAATGCACCAAAATGGAGAAGAGACATTGGAATGGCGAGATGTTCGTGTCGATAGGCATGGAAACTTTATCGCCTTCCTTGATATAGACTCGAAAGGGCGACGAAAATGCTGATCTGGGTGCGTGTTGGTGATGACGGAGCGCATGAAAGTTTCACCGACCTCGACGACGCTTGCAATTACCTAAACGATCTCGGCGTCGGTACACCAGTCGGTTGGCTTTCCAACGGTTTCGAGACGGAGATTTTCTGGGGGCAGGATTACGTATGGATGTATTGGGGCACCGGCCTCGGTAGTTTTGTCCATGAACTCTCCCCGTGCGAACAAGCCTATGTCAACGGAGAACTTTTGTATGGTCGGGACTAGAATCGGGACTAGAACAAATCGACGGGGTGCTGCTGCGGTTGAGTTTGCATTAGTATGCCCGCTCTTTCTGCTACTGGTCATTGGCATGATTGCGTTCGGACGTGTTATCATGGTCCGCCATGTCATTCAGTGCGCCGTTAGTCAAGCGGCCCGTGACATTGCCGTGAATGATAATCGGCAAGAGAATCCCTTTGACCAGAACCGAAGCAAACAGGAAGCCTTAGACAGGGCGAGGGAGGCAATCATCAAGGCCGGAGCGTTGGCCGGGGTCAAGCCGACTGTCGCCTTCAAGGAAGTCCCCCGCCGCCTCGGCAGTATCACTGTAATTGATACGCGCGTCACAACCGTCATTCCCTACAAAACATTCAGCATCTTCCCGATTAAGGGCGACTATACCGAGACAAGCCTCTGGCAGACGGAAAATCGAGAAAATTGTTCGCGGTGACTTGACTTTCTTGAAAAGTGTGCTATGATTGTAGTGTTGAGGCACACAAACGAAAGGGCGAACCATGAGCGAATCAAGCGAACGTAAAGTAGTCAACGAGACTTTCGACAACCGGATGGAACAAGCCATCGCACAGACAGAGAAACTTGTCCGTGAGTTGTTCCCGGCTTGTGACGGCGACCCAATCTATGCACGGGTGTGCATGAAGGAACTCGGTCGTCTTCTCACGAAACGATACACTCGCCGATAAGGGCACCAATGGAAACCGCACTACTCGAACCGAAAACCCTGATACGGCACGGGGACACTATGATTGCCGTCGAAACACGACCAGCCACGGTCGAATATGAGGACATCCTCGAAGCTACCATCGTCGAACCGGATGATAGTATGACAGAGGCACCGTGGGATTGGTGCGACGGTTGGGAGCATACGGCTACCTTGGCCCGCCGCTTTGAGAGCGCTGCTGACACGGAAGAGATGCAAGGTTGTTGCTGGGACTCGGCTAACCGTGAACGAGTCGTCATAACTCTTGACGACAATGACTACGGTATCTACCAGCACCAACGTGAGCGTGGGGCTTCTCGACAAGTAGCCCTGGAAACCGTCGCCTCCGAAAAACGGCGAACAATGAAGTTGCTGGTCAACTGGTACGAAAATGGCTATGAGTGGTGGCGTGTTTGCAGTGACTTCACTCTTCTCGGTATCCGTTACGTAGATTCTGTCGGCGGCATCGACGATTGTGATTACGCAGAGACCTTGCGTGATGAAATTGCCATGTCTGTCGTGAAACAAATCGAAGACGCTGGATACCACGTCACGGGCGTGCCAGAAGCACAACCAGCTTGCACCCGAGAAAGCAAACTGGAAACTATCCGTCGCCGACTTCAACTACAGAATTGGAGAGATTGACATGACATATCGAGAATTACTTGACACACTACCGACTATGCCGGAAAAGGAACGGGCCGACATACTGGGGCGTTTGTGGTCTGCGCTGACCACTCTGTCGAAGAATCAATTGCTGGCGTTCCAACAGACGTGGGATGGAACCCGACCATTCGTGGAATTTGTGCATGAGCAAAACAACGTCTTTCACGAGTGCATTCTGATGGAAACCTCACCTATCGGGGCGGGTGTCCGGGCACAAATGAACTTGCCAGCAATCACCCTGGACGACGAAATCCAATAAATCCGGGTGATTTCACTTGACTTTCCTGAAAAACGTGGTATGATTGAATAGAGTTGAAGCAAACCCTCCGGTGGTCGGGCGACACGAATCAAGGCCCGATTGGCGCACAAAGGTTTGCCTTTTAAGACACAAGAAAGGGTGAAAATGAGTTACCGAGACGACGCCAGAAGTGATGCTAAGGAAACCGTTGCGTACTTCAAGGATGAGATTGTCGGGATGCTTCTTGAAAAGGGAGAAGCAAGTGACGATCTGTTCAATGATTATCCCAATGGCGATTCTTACCACCACGAAAATCACACGGACAAGTCCTACGACCTGCAAGAAGCGGCCGAACTCTTGGACGAATTGCGCGACAACGAGGAAACCGACTCCGGCCTCTGGCAGGGACTTGAACCGCGCGAAGCCGTCTGTGCGCAGGCCGCTTATACCTACGGCAATGCCGTCTATGCTGAGTGGCGAGAGTTGATCGAGAAAATCAACGATGAGGCAAGTGACCTCATGGACGACTACGACGACCGAATCCGCAATGCAGAAACCGAACAGGAAGAAGCTGCGGAAGAGGGCGATGAGTATGATGGAGACGACCCGGACGATCTTCGCAGTGAGAAGAACACGGCCGTCTGTGAACTCGTGGAGGAATACACCTAAGACCAAACCCACCATCTTCACTGCTGCCCTTTCAGTAAGATGGTCGCCGCCCCGCTCAAAGGATACCGAGCGGGGCGGCATTCTTTTACCTGTTGAACCTGAAACCCTAACAACGAAGAGAAGTACGAAGCGAAATGGAAAAACTTGAAGTAATGGAATGGCACCTCCCGTTAGATACATGCGACCAATGCGAGCAGCGTGTGGGATGTGTAGTCGTCGTGGCGTTTAAGAGAGATGGGGTACTCCGAAAGAACAGCCGTCTTTGTGCGAGTTGCGCTCAGCAACTACGGGACAAACTTACCAGCATTCTGAACCGTCTGTAAATCGAATGCGAATCGACCAATGACGAACAACCAGATAGCGCAACAACTGACGCACATCAACAGTCAACTCCATTCTGTCTGTCGAGACTTGAGTGACGTAGACTCAACAAACATGGATGCAATGGGTCAAACCGTCCGATCATCGTACCAACAACTTCACGATACCACGCGACAACTACTACAACTGATCGGTCGCGTGAAACGCTCCATAACATGAAAGGGCACGCTATGCGTATCAAGAAAATCGTCATGGAAGTTCTTTGCTTAGAGCCGGACGCTCAAGATGTAGCTGCTTCACTGACCGACGATTGGTTTCCTGACAACGAGTTTCCTCTGACTGGCCTGTCGGTCAAGATACGAGAAGCATCGGCCGACGAATCCGATGAGGCACGGGAGCAACTATGCGAGATAGACTCGACCACTTGAGCCGGGTATCGCGCCTTCACGTGCGATACTATTCGCGTGACGGTATCCGTTACTTTGTATTCGGACCACTCGACGCGCCGGTGAAATCAGTTTGCACGTATCCTAAAGCCCTGATGTTCGCAGAAGGTGTTGCACTTGGTCGAACACTTGGCCCGGCTGGAAAGGTAAAATGACACTGATGGCTGACCTCTTGAATGCAAAGGTAGGCGATAAGATACTCGTGTACGGCACTCACAGTAAGTGCATTGCAACGGTGACGCACGCCACCAAAACACAAGTCCATTGCAACGGAACGAAGTTTCGGCGGGACGGGCATGAAATCACATCGGATAGATGGAGTCGGCGATACGCGAGCATTGCCACTGAGGATGAGATTGCTCAAGTTGCAGAAGCCACTCGGCGAACAAATCTGATCCTACGTATCCAGCGATTTTGCGAACTGCGCCACGAGTTAGAAAAACTCTCTACGGAGAAACTTCTCGACATCGCAAGAACACTTCCCGTGCCATCGAAAGACACGCAATGAAACGTCTGAACTACATATTCTACCGCGATCAAGACCGCTATCTGTTCACAACGGGTCGGTCGCCAAACAAATTCGGTGGTGTCCTCTTTGTGGTATGGGAAGGCGCAACACCCGATAGCCTGACGGAAGGCGTTCGTGCTGTCAATCAACTCAAAGCCCTAATAAGGGTAGAACCACGCGACATTCCCGATGAGTGGTGGGCTGCGTTTGTGAGCGTCGATCAAAACCTGACACCACGGCCGTCGCCTAAAGTAGTCCAAGAGACGCCCCCGGCCTACCGCGAGGACTTTCAAGCACAACCCCGCCACAACCGAATTGCAACTCGAACCGTAACTCGAAAACCAACCAACAAAATCCATGCCCTCTGGCCCGTAGGCTTGGCGCTTACCGTCGCCATGTGTCTGGCTTGGTTACTTGGAATGCTACGATGATACCACAACAGAAGAAGCCAAGGGTACTCGATCTGCACAAAGAACTTGATAGGATCGAGCATACCAACCCTGTCGCCGATCTAGCTGATGAGCTAATCGCTCAAAACTGGACCGAGGAAAAGTTGTTGACCGTTTTGGGTCCGCGTATCGCGTCCCCAGTCGGCAACCAATTGTACAATGCCTACCGCGACATCCGCCGTGGCCATTGCGTCAAAACCATCTACCATCTTGACTGGAACCCCGTTCAATAACGAACCCTTTACTAGGAGTGTTACCATGAGTGCGACTATGAGACGATGTATCCTGTGCTGTAGCGTTTGTGTCCTTATGCTGGCGACTGTTCTCGCATTTGCCCTGCCCATCAGCAGTGCCAATCCGCAAGAGGCGTCACCAACTGCCATCGTGAACGGCCCGGACGGTGTTGACTGTCTACTGGCCTCCTATGCGGGCGATGGGCGTGACGTGAACCAGCAATGCACAACGCTAAGGCAGAAATTCCATGTCAGTCGAATCATTGCCTACCCGGACGACTATATCCCTGTTATCATCCACAAGGATCGTATCAAAGAAGCGCAGAAACTTCTCGGACCCGAGATGATGATTCTCAGTCCCCGACTCGGCGGTGGAGAATTGGAGTCGAAGCAATGAGACCAGTTTGGAATTGGATTCTCGACATCATTTTCACCTTTCTCTTAGGAGCAATCGTCGGTCTTTGCCTCCTACTGATTTTGTTCATCGCGGCCTTAATCGTGGCGATCATTGTGACTTGCCCGCCAACTATTGGGTGCATACTCGCCATCTTTGTGTTCGGCCTATTCTTACGCAAGCATTTCGACCTCTAACAAATGACCATGAGCAAAGAATACAAATTCTGCTCTTGTAAAGCCTGCCGAAACGGTCGCCACCGTGCTGGTAGCAAAACAAAGACGGAACAAAAAGCAAGGCAACTCCGTCGAAAGACAAAGGAAGCCTTGAAACAGGGGAAGGAACCGCCAACCCAAATCAGCATCCCTTACACGGACTAAAATCATGCGATGCCCCGACTGCAATAAATTCGTGGCCTTGGATTTCCAAGAGCCGGAACTCGATAGTATCGAAGTCGATTGTGATGTTGTGCGGGCAACCGTGCGACTCGTTCGCTGTTGCGCTGACTGCGGCGGTGAACTCAAAGAAGCCAATCTCGACCTAGAGTTTGATCTGCCGAGTGAATTTGCCGAGAAACACCGTGACCACGAACTCGAAGTCGAAGACACTGGTATCGAGCAAATCGAGGAAGGTGGCGGTCGGTATGCGAAGTCATACTTCGGCGCTATCGTCCTATTCACTGTGACTTGTTCTTGCGGGGCGACTTTCGAGGGCGAGATGTCCGACAAGATAGCCGCCTCTTATATGGAGGAGTTGGTATGAGACGTTTTGTTATCGTCGTCAAGCCCGACATGGACTTGCAGGAGTTTGTTCACTCGGCCGCATACGGGCACAAGGTCGAAGAAGATGAAATACGAAAGCGAATCGGTCCCTACATGAAGGATGGGAAGCTGACAATCGTGTTTGATCTTGATGGTATGCCGCCCTCCGTGTTGCCCAATGGTGAGAAAGGGAAGCCATGTACTCAGACGCCTACATCGACGTAACCTGCGATGGCTGCCATCATGTCGAGCAAGTTCAACTGACTTCCATTGCACGCAACGGATGGGATGAGCGCAACGTGCCCGCCTATCTTAAAAGCATCGGGTGGAGTGTCTTAGACGACAAGCACTACTGTGAAGAATGCGTACACGTAATGTCTGAGGCTGAAGCCGTTGCCCTCGGAAAGTCTGCCCGGCGGAACCGGCCAACCATCCGGCCAAAATCACTCCCAACCCGCGAGAGGCGATAACCATGCGGAAAAGACGCCAGTGGAAATCTCCATTGATTCTCGCGGGTATCACCTTTGTGATATGGTGGGCGCTCATGGTTCTCTATGCCTATCTCGTGGTCCTATTCTACACGCCGAACCAACTCTACGACGCAATGACTTGGCCGTGGTGGGTCACTCGTTGGTTTTTCACGTAACCCATTAGAGGCACATTAGAGGCACGCGATGTCATCCGCCTATCTGGTTAAGTATACTGGCCCAAGAGGGGTAGAGTGTCCTGACGCCGTGGTCACATTCGGCCCCGGCCACGGCGAGGACGTAGCCGAACTCGCCCCGCTTGTCAAGGCCGCTCTCTTAGACCCCCGCTGCGGTCCCGAGTGGACGCCACAAGCCATCAATATCACGTCCATGACCTACCTTGGCCCCTGGTTCAATTCAGGGGCAGAAGAGTGTCCTAAGTGTCGAGTGGCGGCAGAATTGCGCCAGCGCAAAGCTGAGTGGCTTCAGCGCGACATGGAACACGACATGAAACGAATAGCGGAAGCGTACAAAGACTGATGCGAGACTGACACGAAATGACCCACACCGACGCCTATCTCGGCATGATTACCTGCTGTAGTTGCAAGCACAAGCAACCACTCTACAAGGACCGTCGAAATATCTGCCTGTCTTGTGGGCTAGACTTCGGCCGTGTTCTTCCACGACCACTTACTCTCGTAGAGATGGTCGTGGCTCAAGCCGATGAAGTCCACGACGACTTTGACCCTAATATCACGCTCCTCGCGGGTCTGGTCCGTGACGCCCTACTTGAATGCTAGGAGACCTGCTAATGATCCGCTCCCACCTTCTAGTTCTACTGAGTGTTCTACTCATCCTCTTAGCGGTTAGCTGCCAATCGTTCGGCCGGGCCGCTCCACCTGCGCCACCTGCACCACCTGCACCACCTGCACCAACCGCGAAGTAGGGCGACGGCGGGCGTCGGTCGGGCGTCGGCCCTCTTGTTGTGAGAAGTACCCGGTTTGTTGTGAAAAGTCGGGGGCGTTGGCGGGGCGTCGGCGGGGCGTCGGCACATATCCTACCAACGGGGAGTAGCGCCAGGGCGCTACATCCTGGCAAAGAAGCGCCTGCAAGCTACTACCCGTCCGTGGGGTG
>Ga0172381_10002624_pt1 | contig 19648 bp, 42 predicted proteins | sample Leawel6488metaG_FD_119754 | JGI IMG/M metagenome (GOLD analysis project Ga0172381, IMG submission 119754) | Leachate microbial communities from a municipal landfill in Southern Ontario, Canada - Leachate well 64-88 metaG | ecosystem: Engineered > Solid waste > Landfill > Unclassified | place...
ACACAATTGTTATATAACTTCTATAAATAGATCAATTGATTATTTTGGTATAACATGTGATGTAAATTTAAGATTTCATGATGAATTATTAATAGATAGATTATTAGAATTAGCAAGAAATATAGATAGTTTATATTTATCTAAAAGGGAGTTTATAAAATTATGAGGTTACAAGCAGGCAAAGAATATAAATTAAAAAGAAGTGCAGCTTTTTATGGTTCATATAATAATGAATATGCTTTACAAGGATCTTTTATTTATTTTGATCTTATTGTTGATAATACTGCATGGTTTAAGCAAAGGAACAGAACAATAGCAATAGCATTAAATGATAATAATTTAGATAAGTATATTGAAGAAATAAATGAGGATCGAATACAAGGTCATTGGCATTATGGGCAGATAACTGATGGAACAGTAGGAATTCCTAGAGTAGGATATCATACAAAAGGGGCATATACTTCTATTCAAGCAATGACCTCTTTTAAAGAAATGCTGTCTTTTCAAGACATATCAAATATATATTTAAGCAAAAAAGAATTTATAGATTTATAAAGGATAAATAAATTATGAAAAAAATATTAATATTATGGTTTGTTATTTTACTTGTAGTTAAATGTTCTAATGAAAATAAAATAACTATTGACCCTCTTATAAATACTTATAAAGTAGATAATGTAAAATTAACTAAAGATATAATAAAAGGTGATTTAAATCACTTTTTACATAAGTATAATAGAAATTGGTCAGAACAAAATAAAAATAAATGTATTGAACTTCTATATAAAGGACAGTTAGAATTTGATATAGACTATAAGATTGTATTATCTATAGTGGCAATAGAGAGTCAGTTTAAAATAGATGCTATAGGTAAAAATAAAAAATCAATTGACTATGGACTTGCACAAATTAATTCAAGATATTTAAAACAAAGATATAAAGCCACAGAGCAATATTTAAAACAACATAAAATAAAGTATACTGATTCTAAATTTGATATGAATAAGAACATATATAGTTGTTTTATGTATCTTAAAAATATTATGGAGTATGGGGATTTAGTACAATTTTCTGATCATATTAAAAGTTACAATGTTGGTATAAGAGGTTGTAAATTAAATACTATGCAAAAGAGTGCAAATATTTACTACAATAAATTTATTCAGGAATATATGGGCTTATGGGTGCGGATAGAATATTTGAAAATCCATATGATTATAAACTTATATTAACCTGTTATGCTTGTGGTAAAGAAATAGAAGACCATAATAATATTTATAAAGGACATGAAAAATGTATTGAATCTCAAAATGATAGTGACAGAGAAAAACATGAACATGTGATGAGAATTGATGTTGATTTCATTAAAAAAGAAAGAGAAGGGAGACAAAAACATTCTAAAGAATTATTAGATGAATATAATGATATACAAAAAGCAGGATTCAAAGGGTCTATAAAAGATTTTATAGATTATAAAAACAATTATGGAAAAGATCAATTATCTAAAGAATTAAATAAAAATTTAAAACCTATATTTATTGAAGATGATGATTTACCATTTTAAGGAGATGTTATGAATTTAATTAAAGATCAGAATGAATTTGAAAAATTTTTAAATATATTACCAGAACTAGAAAAAGATGAAGTATATTTTATTTCCTTATCGGCTAGAAATAAATATCTTTCTAAAGAAGAGAGATTAGAGTATTCTCTAGGACAGACAGAAATGTTTGGAAGAGAGATTGCTCAATCAAAAGAAAAATTAAAGGATTATATAATTAGAAAATTAGAAGCCACTCTATCCTATAAAACTACAAGAAATCATTTACCTATTCCTGAGAAGTCTCTTGTATGTTATATGAATGTTAATCCATCTAGTATGGTTAAAGCCTATATGCAATTTCAAAATGAAATGAATAGGCAAGTATCTGAAATTGTAATGTCTTTGCAAAAACAGAAATTACCTAATTATTCTTTTATTAATTTACAAACCAAGGAGCTTTTAAATTGTATACAGAAATCAGGTTCAAGAAAATATTTTATTGATATAGATTGTGATACTAAAAATGAGGAAGTTTATCAATATTTATTTGATAGTTTTATAATGCACAATATAGAATTTCATACAATTGAAACTAAAGGGGGTTATCATTTTCTTTTACAAAAAAAATCATTTCCAGAAAAGTTTGATCTAAATTTAATTATAAAAACATCAAGTATTATTGCTCAAGAAAGGGAAGTTACAAAAATAGAAATTATGATAAATAGCAATGCAATGGTGCCTGTTCCCGGTACTATGCAATCAGATCATTTAGTAAAATTTAGATTCTAAATTACAAAATAGTGTTGACAAAAAATATGTTATAGATATAATTAAACATGTTTTAAAATTAGATTAAAAGGAATTAATTTATAATGCAACAATTTCAAATACAACAAAGTGAAAATGAAATAATTTTATCTGAAGACAATAATCAACTTATATTAAAAAGCAATCTATCTAAAAATAAAACTATAGAATTATTAAGAAAATATATTAAAGAAAATAATATAGTAAATAATGATATTGATTATGTTATTAAAAGAATAGAAACAAATACAGATTGGTCTCGTCTGTATTTTAAAAATAAAGAGGATGAAATAATACTTACAATAGATTTTAAAAATAATATAATATTAAATTTTAATGAAATAGAAGCAACTAAAAGTTATTGCTATAACCTAATACTTAATATACAAGATATTGAAATTAAAGAACAGTGGATAACAAATTTTATTACACTTTTGCAATCTTCCTTTATACAGCACTCCGATAGGGATCTTTCTTTAAATACTTATTTCAGACAGGCAATTAAAGATTTTAATAAACTTAAAACAATAGAAATATTTGCAAAGCAAGGATTTAAAAAAGATCGTTACTATAAATCAGATTGTTATACCAAAGTATATACATATTTGAATAATAAAGAAAAATTTAAATTTCACGAAATATTTGCTTTAACAAAATCACAATATAATTTATGTAGAGAAAAAGATTTAATAAATAATAGAGAATTTATACAAACATTTTGTTATTTACTAAATCATGATGCAAAATTATTTATAGAGTATTTGATTAGAAATTATGATTGTAATTCATACTCTTTAAAAAAATTTAGTGAAACTATTTTAATGAATGAATGTATAATTAAAAATTATGATTTATATAAATTAATAGATTATTTTTATATTGATTGTGATCATCAAGGAATTGAAGAACCTTATGAAGCCATGAAGTATTTAAGTGATTATGTTAATATGAATATAGAAATGCAAGTACAAAATTTTATAAAATATCCAAGATACCTAAAAACTTATCATGATATTGCTGCTAAAAATTATAAAGTTAAAATTAATGAAATTAAAAATAATAAGTATAATAATGAATTAAAAAACAAATATAATTATTTACAGTTTAATAAGCACAAAGAATATGAAGTTATTCTACCTGAAACTTTAAATGATATTGTAATAGAAGGAAGCACTCTTAATCATTGTGTTGCATCATATGTTGATAAAGTAATAGAAGATAAAAGTTTTATTTGCTTTATGAGAAAGAAAAAGGAACTTGATAAACCCTTAGTAACAATAGAAATTATAAATAATCAAATAGTACATAGGAAAGGGCAATCAAATAGAAATCCTTCAGAGCAGGAAGAATTATTTTTAAAGGAATATCAAAATTATATTTATAAAAATGTAAGTGTAGATAAAATAAAATTAGAAAATAATTAGGAGAAATAGTGAAAGTAATTTTAACAAGGGGATTAATTGCATCAGGGAAAACAACATGGAGTAAACAATTTGTAAAAGAGAATTCTGATTATATAAGATTATCCAGGGATGATTTTAGGCATATGCTAGATGGTTATTCATATTTACCTCAGACAGAAAAATTAATTACACAAATGATGGAATCTTGTATTGATAATGCTATAGGTCAAAATTTAAATATTATTATAGATGAACAACATCTAAATGAAAAATTTCTTAAAGAAAAAATAGATAAGTTTAAAAAAATAAATTGTGAAATAGAAATCAAAGAATTTCCAGTAACATTAGGAGAAGCACTCACTAGAGATTCTAAAAGATCATTTCCTATAGGAGAAAGTGTAATTAAAAACACTTGGAAAAAATATGAAATCCAACTCAAACAGATATTGGAAAGAGCTAAACCAAAATATGAATTTAAAAAAGAATTAGACTATTGTTGGATCATAGATATTGATGGAACTCTTGCAGATTCAACCCATAGAAAAATATTTGATTTTAAGGAATGTATTAATGATAAAGTAATTATTCCTGTGGATCTGCTATTAGCTTATGCTCGTCATGCAGAAGGAGGCCCAGAATATATAATCCTTTTATCTGGAAGAGAGGAGGTTTGTAGGAAAGAAACAGAAGCATGGTTAACTAAAAATAATATTTCATATGATTATCTTTATATGAGAAAAGAAGGTGACTATAGAGCGGATACTATTATAAAAAAAGAACTTTTTGATAGATATATTAAAGATAAGTATAATGTAGAACTTGTAATTGATGACAGGCCAGTCGTTTTAAAAATGTGGCAAGATATGGGAATTTTTACACTAAATGTAAATCAAGATGTATATGCTAAAAATAATTTTTAGGAAAATATAATGGAATTGACAAAACAAGAGCAGCATATTCTTTTGCATACACTAGGGTTATCCAATATTCAATTTTATGAGAAAGAAAAAATACATGAGCCTTATAGAAATAGATTTTATACATCATATGATTGTGATGATTATAAAATAATAAAAGACTTGATAGAAAAAGAACTAATGTATGATACTCAAAGATCGTGGGAGGAAGATCGTAGTTATTTTTGTGCAACAGAAAAAGGAATTGAATTAGCTCAGAGAATAGCTTTAGAAAATATCCCTAAAATGACTCGTTCACAGAAAAGGTATAGACTATATTTGCATTCTGAAGCTGATGAAAAATTTAGGGATTGGATTAAGAATTCTTATTGGGATGAGTATAGAAAAAGAAATGGAGTATAATATATGTTAAAAACATCGGAAGAGTGGCAAAAAGAATGTACTGTGATAATTCTTGATCCTGATGGATGGGATAGGAAGAATTACCAATATTCATGGCATGAAGAACAAATTACAAAAATAGAGTTTGAAAAAAGAATGGTATCGTCAACTGTCAGATTTACAAAAAGCATGTTTGATGAAAATGATAAGCTTAGGGATATTTGGGTTAAATAAAATGAAACCAAATTTAATTTTAATTTTTTTATTATGCTATACCCCATTAAATAATACTTCATTCACTGAATTTCCATATGATGCAATTGCGTGTAGAGAAAAAATAGCCAATCTTATTACAGTTAATGAAATATTAAATTGGTTTAATAAAGAAGGATACAGAACTACTAAAGCAGTAGAAAAAACAAAAGATAATTTTACAGTTAAATACTCATTTATAGAAAGTAATAAAGCTAAGAATACAACAACATTAGAACTACAATACGATAGAAAGCTTGTATGTAAAAGTATTGTATTACAAATGGTTATAAATGGATCAAGGAGAATAATGTATAATGAGGAAGCAAAAAGAATAATGAAAGCATTTATCAGTTATAACACTGATTTTGAATACTATATTCAATAATAAATTTTAAGGAGAATGATTATGTTAGTAGCATGTATAGTTACTGGTGTGGTAGGAATTGCTGTTTTACTAATTTCTATAATGGGCTGTAACAATAGAGATAGATATTTTGATAGGGATGAATAATTTAATTTTTAATTAATCTAATGTGTAATAAAGGAATTTTTAATCCTGTATCTGTTACTATAATATCTTGTCCTTTATCATCTTTTTCAATGTGATCAAATATTGCTTTTTTATTTTTAAATTTTCCATAGAGGAAGGTATCATTTTTATTTAATTTAATTGTTATATCTTCATATATATTGTGTGAATGTAAGTTAAAGCTACCATTATTATCTGTTGCTGATTTTATTTGATTTGGGTAAAAAGCAATATATTCTATACTATTTCCATTTCTAAGTACTATAATACCATCATGTTTTTTATCTTTTATTTGAGAAGTAAATACAGAAACAAAAGATGTATAAGGTCTAACAAACCCTCTAACCTCTTGTAAAGTACTTTCATCCATTTCTAAATAATTAGCTACTTCTTGAATTGATGTGTTTTCTCGAATCATATAAGGATTTTGTAAAGATAAAAACACTCCTTTAATATCATCTCCATAATGTTTAGCTGTTAGATGATCTGAAAAATAAAAACCTTTGCCCCATATCCCAAGATCGGTATGTGACCCTATTTTTTTTAAATCAAAAATCTCAAAACTACTATTTGATCCATGATAAACAACTAAAGGATTCCCTGAATGGTCTACAACTTTACTTTTTTTAAACCATCTTTTAAATTCTATAGTTTTAATCTGATTATTAGTTATATCTTCTAATAGAGGTTTATATCTTTTCATAATTTACCTAAATGTTTTATGTATTGCATCTTTAATAGAACTTGCAAAAAAGAATGATAATTTAGGAAAGTAATAAAATCCTTTCTGTGTTTCTACATTCCATCTAGTAGCTGAAATTTTTTTAAAACTATTTTCTTCTACTATATATTTAACTGCTTGAAATTCTCTTTCATCTGGTACTTTATAACTATCTATATTTATTTCTGTTGATGTAACATATAATCTATAATAGCCTTTTTGAATTGCCTGTGCTTCGTTGCATTTAAAATTTTCTTCAGCTACCTCACTATGTAATCCATTTGTACTAAATTGAATAAATTTATTACTTTGTGTATTGTACCAGCCTTTCCATTCAGGAAGTCTTCTTTCCTGTAATAATAATGGTTTATATCTTTTCATATTTTATTAGTAAATTTTTTAAAAATATTTTACTAATAAATTATTATAAAGAGGTTAAGATGCCTTCTATCAATCCTATGATAACAACTTTAAAAATTGCAAATACTCTAGCAACTAAAGCGGTGGATGCTTTAGGACTTGAACCTATTATAACTAGAGGAGAAATATTAAAAAGAGACCTTGGCTTGGAATCTTTTGATTATACTTATATACAGAAAATATTAGGAATTTCTCCAAGCATATATATTGTAACTTATGACACCCGCTACCCGAATAGGTACATTCCTAGATCAAGATTAATGAACTTACAATCATCTAAATTTACTAGACTTAAAACAGTTCATAAAGATGAATTTGAATTTTCAGAATTAAAACTTTCACCTCCCTTTGACTTAGACCAGGTTAGCCCCCACATAAGTTCTAGTAGTGTATTTTTACTTAGAGATATTGCTGGAGAGTATTTTAGGACAGACAAGCTAACGCAAGAAATAAATGAGTCTATAAGTAAATATAATATATACTATATATGAAGCAAAAATTAAATCAGTTGTATTTAAAATTATTTGAATTAGAAAAACAGTATGCATTATCTTTAGATCAATTAGAAATATATATAAATATTAAAGATGAAATTAAACGAGTTAAGCAAAAAATAGAATTTGGAATAGAATAATACTATGAAACTTACAATTAAATTTAATAGAAAAGAAATAATTAAATCTATGTTTCATAGAACAATAATTTTTCAAAAGAGCAAAATCCAAACAAATAAGAGAAAATATAAAAGAGAAAAATATAATTTACAACAAAATTTTACAGAGTAAAATACTAATAAATAAAATATTAAATTTGTAGGTATAAAAAATGAAACAGAGATATAAAAGAATATTTGAATGTGACTGCACAAAATGTGAAAAGCGTGAAACCTGTGAAAAGAAAAAAAATCTAAAAGAATCTATTAAAGTTTGTGAATCTTGCTCATGTGATGTTGATTATGATTTAAACATGGATCATGGAGATCAATATGAAGACAATACTGAATTAGATACGGGTGTGTATGATGGTCCTTATAAAGATAAAACAAATGGTGGAGAAGAGTTTGGAGACGCCCCTGCTGAAGATGAAGAGTGGTCAGAATCTAAAGATAGATATAAAAAAATATTTGAAGATAATTTAGATGAAGAATGCCCAGGAAAACCTGCTGGAGGAGGTATGTGTGCAAACTCAGATAATTCAGGGAAATTAAAAGGAGTTTGTCAAAATGGATATATTTGGGATAAGGTACATGAAAAATGTGTTCCTGTTGTAAAGAAATAATATATTAAAATTTATATAAACATTATTATAAAAAGTCACTAATAAAAAGGTGGCTTTTTTATTTAAAAAAATTTAAAAAATAGTTGACAAATTATAAGTTATTATTTAATATATATTTAAATAGACTTTAAGGAGGTACATTATGACAGATTATATAAATCTTGGAGAATGCTCAAAGTGTACTAATTATAAAAATTTCCATTTTTGTTTGGTATGTAAATTGTTTTATTCTAATAATCCAACTTACTTTGAAAATCTATATAAGGAGAAAGAGAAATGTCAAACGAATATTTAGATAAACAAGCAAATATAATTTATGATCTTTGTATAAGTTCTAAACTTTCAGAAAGTAAAAAAATAGAACTTATTAAAATTAAACTAAAAGAGATACGGAGTTGGAATGAAAAATAATAGTTATTCACACTTTATATTATACAGTAAGGGCTGGTATCAAAAAAATCATCCATATATAGATATGCAGATACTTATAGGATATTGGTCAGGAATTGATCCAATTTATGTGGATGATAGAAATGTATTTTCAGTTCTAACAACTATGGTTTATCCTTTTATGAAATTTGAAAGGCACTATACCCATCTATTGGGTGCTATGATTAAAAGACTATATGATGATGAAACTTGTGCAAATAATATGGATAGATTTATAAAAGCTTGTATGGATATTTTATCCAATCTGCGAGTTGATGAAATAGATGGAAAGTTAATGGAACCTGATTATATAAATATATTACCTAGAGGAAATTATTAATGAAAACAAATCCAATAACAATAGAAAAGTATAATGGTACTCTTAAGGAATTAGCTAGAGATATAGCTGATTTAAGATATGATGTGCTACAAGAATTTTTATCACATTTATCAAGTTGTATATATGTAGATGCACAAAAAGATAAAGAGAAAAATAGAATCCAACTATATGAAAATTTGATGAAATGCTCGGATTCAATTACTGAAGCAAGAATGTTTATAATTAAAGCTTGGCAAATATGCTTTAAATATGTAATAGATTATAAAAAAGAAAAATATGGTAAGCATAATATAAAATCTAAATATGATCATTGGAAAGAATTATATTGGGAAGAGAATGAAGAAGACATTATAGTAACATGGGAATATTTTAATAATAATTATAATTGGTGTGATAAATGTAAATCATATCAAGAAGAAAGCTGTATATGCTATGCGAGATAGGAGTAAAAATGAATAACTATAATACTAAAACATCTAAAGTACTTGACTTCTACTGTAATGAAAAGGGTATAAAATGGAATTTAATGACTGAAAAAAATAAAGATGATTTTGTTGAATGGTTATCTGAAAAATACCTTACTCTAAGAACAATAGCTGAAACTGCTATAATTTCTTAATTTTTTAGTTGACAGATTAAAGATAATATTTTATTGTATGATTAATTAGTTTTAAGGAGAAAAATATTTAATGCAATTTAAATTAGAGGATTTTATTAAACTTTCCCAGGAGAAAAAAGAAATAAGACATTTTGTTGAAAAAGTTAATAATCAAAATTTACATATCTTTCATTACATGATTGCTACTACTGATTTGTTTAAAACAGAAATAGAAAGAGAGTGTAGGGGGGTTGTGTTTAATGATGATGGTGTTTGTATCTGTAGACCTTTTCATAAATTTTTCAATATAGGAGAAAAAGAAGAAACATTACCTGAAAACATAAATTGGCAGTCTATTAAATATATATCTTCTAAAATAGATGGCTCATTAGTAACTCCTGTTATAATAGATGATAAAATATTTTGGAAAACTAAAAAATCTTTTTATTCTGAAATTGCTTGTAAAATACAAAAGGCATGGGACAATAAGGAGAGATGGATTTATAAATATAATGATTATATTCAGTTAGCAATATCAAATTTCTCTACACCATTATTTGAATATATATCGCCTGATAATAGAATAGTTATTGATTATGGACAAGAAGAACAATTAATCAGTATTGGTTCAAGAAGCATGGATACAGGTAAATATTTTTTAAATAAAGATATTTGTAATTTTTATTATTCTAATTTTCTAAAAGAAAAACAAGGTGCTTATAAATATTTTATTGAGAATATAAAAGAAACTCCTTTAATTGAGGGGTATGTTCTTTACACAGAATTTGGAGAAAATATTTATAAAATAAAAACTCAATGGTACTTAGATAGGCATCATTTATTATCTTCTTTATCTTATAGAGAAATAATAAAAATGATTGCAGAAGAAAAAATAGATGATATTATTTCTGAATTAAGATTAAAAGGATTCATAAATCAAATTAAAATAATAGAAAATATAATAGATCAATATAGCCAATTAAGAAATCATGAATATTATATTTACCATGAATTATATAATAATATTCTATCTAAATTTTATGATGAAAAAATAGAAGTAACAAGAAAAGAATTTGCTTTAAAAATATCAAAAACTTCTTATGTGGGAATATTATTCGCTATGTATGATGATAGACAAGATCAAGTAGAAAAGTTAATACAAAAGAATATTACTAACCATTTAATAGAAGTATATAAAAATAAAAAATTATTTTTAGGAACAGAAATATGAAAAAATATTTGTTGACATTATTAATACTATTATTTACTTTGAATAGTTATTCTCAAGAGGGTGAACTATTATTCAAAATTAAAGCAAATCATTATTATCAATTTAATATTAAATTTAAAGGTAATTGTACTCAGTATCTTTTTAGACTAAATAGTACAGATAGATTTAATTTTAGAATAATAGAACCATCAGGAAATGAATGGCAATTATATCAATCTGAAGATAATCAATTAGTATTAAGAGAAAATATTTATGATGAAGGTATTTACACTATTAAAATATATTCTATATCAGATAATATTATAAGGATGATATGGGAAGAATATTAAATTAAGTTAGGGATAGAGTGAGTTTATGAATTGGTGTGATGAATGTAGGGTTATAAATTGTTCACATCCGGGATGGACATTAAAACGACCGTGTTATGAACCAAAGGAGAAACCAATGACAGATAAATTTATGTTTGATAGTGAAGAACAGGCGAGAAATATTTTGCATATTGCTCATAATACAAGACCTGATCAGGTAAATTACGATGTATGTATAATAAATTTTCATACAGCAAAGTTAATCCGCAAATCAGAACTACAGACTTTAGTCGAGGAAGCGGAAAGAGAATACAATAATTTTCAACCACAATTAGGAATGTCTTATGCTGGCAGACTAATAATAATTTTACAAGAAACAATTCAAGCCCTGAAAAAAGATCATCCGGAGCTTAAGAAATGAGAGAGATAACACATATAACATGTTCGGGAGTTGATAATGTTTCATCAACTCAATGCAATTTCATAGTTATTGCGAGATGTATAGATAACACCATATGGAGGCTTGATGATAATACTGCCGATATGAGATGGGTAAAGCTTCCAAATATCCCAGATACGCCGGAGGATTTAAAATGATAACCGAACAAGAATTAAAAGCAATGTGTACACCGGATATAATTAAGAAGATGGTGGAGCTTGCGGAGGGGTTTGAGATTAGACAAAGTATATCATGTTCAATGTTTTATTTCAAACCACAGCCACAAGTTACAACTTCAATACATACAAAAGATTTATTTGATTCTGATAATACTTTAATTTTTTCTACTCTCATTCATCGTACTTGTGAAGGATGGAATAAGCTAAACTCAAAACTCATTATATCCGTAGATAATAGAATAATTTATGATGAGTGTGGAGCAAATAAAAATTACGCATATAAAAATTACCAACCAGAAAATCTGACTCAATTAGAGCTTGCATTACTGCATTGTCTGATCGAGATATTTAAAAGTGAGGTGGCTGGATGAGTAAAGCAAGAGATGATTATTATGCAAATTATGTTGATATGTATAATATTGCGCCTAATCCAATGAAAAAAGCTAGTTTATACATTAAAGAACTCGAATCAAAGGAAACAGAGTTGATAGACGTTATTCAAAAAATTAAATCATTAACAAAAAGTAAAGCTGTAAATAATCCATTAGATCAAATCTATGTAATATCAGATATAACTCTACAAAAATACGAGGTCAAATAAAATGGAATTAGGCTATTGTAAGTATTGTAAAAAGCAGACTACGGGTTATTTTGATTCAGCGAGGTTTCATTGCAATTTTTGCTATAAAAATACACCACCAAAATTCACGAAATGAGGATTAAGTGATATGAATAAAATAAAAACTAAAGTGGTTCATTCTCAAACAAAAACCGCATGGAATATAGTAGGTGAACAACTTGGCACTAAGTATAAAATAGCAAGAGTTCCTTATTATCAATCAGAAGGAAATGATTACGAAATAATGAATACCAGAAATAAAACTGAAGCATTAGAACATGCTGAATTTATAAGCTATTGTTTTAATAATGCTGATAAAATTAAACCATAAGAGAGGCATCGTGAAAAAAGAAATAATTTTTAACAGACTTGCGGAAGAGGTTAAATTTTGGAGAGAGGAATTTAATAAGGCAATGAATGAACTTGAAACTTTTGATAAAACAAAAAGATTCAGAGTGGAGAAGCAATCAGTTGAAGAAATAATCAGAAGGGCGCATGAAGTTATTGAATGATTAGATCATAAGAGAGGTGAAAGGAATGGCTTGGATGAAAGAACAGATACCACGAGGGCAAGTTTTTAAAAATAATTTTGATACTGGCCGCTTTGTGTTTATCAGTATAGAAGAAGATGGGGTAACTGGTGTTTTTGAAAAACTCCCAAAAATCGGTGAAAGATCCTACCATATAGTAAAAAGAAGATATCCTATGTCAACAATGAGAGAAGAATAAAAGAGTAGAGGTGAAGGGATGATAACATCTGAAGAATTAAAGACTATTTTAGAAAACAAATTAAATACAGAGATTGTAGAACTTACACAATACGAAGGCACGGATGAGGAATTATTTGCATATAAGGAAGGCAGAATTAACGCAATAAAAGAAATATTACAATTATTATTATAATAAGAGAGGTGAAGAGTGTGAAATGTGGATATTGCGGTGAAGGAGAATTACTTACTGGAGATATAGATAACAAATGCCAAAAGTGCAAACTGAAAGAAAATAATTTTAAAAGTAATGCTTATTATTTAAAGCAGAAATTTAAAAGTTTTGCTGAAAATCAAAAAGATATACCGCCTGAATTTATTGAAATAATCAACAAGGAATTTTGGAATTTAATTTAACATCACATAAGTATCATTTTGAGATGTAATACTAATTATATATAAGGAGTAATAAATATATTGAGTGTAAAAAATCAAAGAATAGAAATGAACTTTTGTAAAACATTTTTAGCATCAAATGGATTTAATGAAATAGATAATCATTTTGAATTAAAAAAATTAAAATTAAAAATTTTAATTAATTATGATGAAATTATAGTTGACAATTTATGTAATCAAAATTATGTATTACCTCTAAGTAGATATACACTTATAGGGTTTCTATTTCATTTTCATATACTTAATATAGATTACAAATATCCAAATGAAATAAAAAATTCAATATAAAAAATAGGAGATTAAAAATAATGAGATTACAAGATGAAATTAAAAAGTATAAAAAAGATATTGAGGAATTAATAATAGAAAAAGAAAAAAGTCAAAAAGATTTAATATGTAATATAATAACTTTATTTTCTGTAATTCCTCTTATGTTTGCTAATGTATGGTTTTTACAACAAATATGGAATGAGGGACTATGTATTGTATTTTCTTTATTTCCAATTATTACTTATAAAGTAGCTTTTGCAGTATATTTTATAAAAAGTATGTTTAATTTATCTTTTCAATCATCCACAATTATTGCTATAGATAATATGTTTAATAAAAATAGAAGTTTAGCCTATATAAGTTGTATTAATTTATTTGTTAATAGTTTATCATACTTATTTACATGGATTATAATAGTTAAAATATTATTTTAAATAAAAAATGATTGAATTTAAAAAATTAACAACTAAAAGGTTGCTTGCTTTCTATAAAGCAGAAAGAAAAAGATATATAGCTTATAAACAATCTTTTACAAATGATTATCAAATTCTTTCTGGAAAAGATTTAGAATTAATTAAAGAAAGAGAACAATATCTTTTATCAATAAAAATAGAATTAAATAAAAGAGAACATATAAAAAAGGAAAAATTAAATGACAGTACAAGAAGATTTAAAACAATTTGAAGATTCAATATTTATTTCAGTAATAGAGTTCACTAAAATAGCTCAAGCACTTGAAACTAAATACAAAGATTTAAATATTCAAGACAGAGTAAAACAAGCTAAAAAAGATTTCATACTTATTAAAAGAGTAGAAGATGATTTACAGTATGCTATATGTGAACAAGAAGAAAATAAAATACAGGTTGTGAAACAATAATGAAAAGAACTGTATTATCAGATATTGATTGTATGTCAGGAACAGGATGGCAACCAGAAGAATTAAAAATAATAGAGTGCCCTAATTGTTATGAGATAATAAATTTATTATCAAAAACTATAAAAGTTAAATGTAATCATTGTGGAATAAAATTTAAAATTGAATATGGAGTTACATATTTAATGAGGGGGATTATTAGTGAATAGAAAAATAATATGCAATAAAATACAAACACCAGATAACACAATACTTATATCTTACTCAGTACATGATTATAAAGAACATAAGGATAAAGTAAGTAATGAAATTTACATGGTTGATGGGGGTAATGATTATTTAAGAAGAAATATCAATAAAGTTCCTTATGAGGAATTATCTGTTTATTCAGATGAATCTTTTGAAGTAATAAGAGAAAACTATCATAGAGGTACTTGGGATAAAGAAGGAAATAGAATATGGATACCTATGTGTAAAATGTCTAATAACATTTGAAAAATTGTATAGCTTTTAATATAGACAAAGGATTAGCAAAAAATTGTTTTGCTAATCAAATGTATCAAAAGGAATTAGATTATAGAAAAGAGAATGGTATTGAAATTGAGGATTGAAATTAAAGATACTTTTCTGGGTTTTTTAGTCGTCTACTTATTATACCCTCACTAATATTCAGTATATTTGAAATTTCAACTATAGTTTTTCCTTCTGTTTTTAATTTTAAGATTTGCAGAGTATCTACTTCTTTATACGTAGAACTATTTTTACCAGAAAATCTTATGCTTTGTTTTTCTCTTTCCTCCGGATGATCTATATATCGTTGTTTAGTTTTTTCACTCTGCTCCAGTCTTTTTTCAGGATTATCAATATATATTTGCTTTATTTTTTCTCCAAATTGAATTCTTTCCTCTATGCTATTTTCATACCATTCTTTTTGTTTTATTGCTTGCTTCTCTCTATACAAAGGATCTTTCCATCTCTCTTTTGATTCCTCCCTTCGTTTCACTTTTTCCTCAGGAAAATCAATATACCATTGAGTCATTTGATCACTTTTAGATTTACTTATCTCTGGATTATTTTTATTAAATTCTATTACTGAGTCACTTAAATTTTTACATCTTTCAGGGTGCTCCATATAAGATTTTTTTTGCCCTATACTTCTTTTTTCAATTATAATTTGTTTCTCATTATCACTTTTATTATACCATGCATCTACGCTTTTTTTATATATATTTTCTTTATTTGGGTGATTACCTGTAATATTACCTCCATCTCCTCCTAGTGTTAAATTATACCCATAAATATTATCATGATGGATACCATCACTTCCATAAGACCTAAATAACCAGATACACTCAATTTCAGATAAATTTAATTCCTCTTTTGAATAACATATTCCTAATATAAATTTTTTTAAAAAATAATTTCCTCTTTTATTTAATATTTGTTGAATAGTTAATCCCGAACCATAATAATTTGTAGAATTCTCAATTTTACCTGATTTTTGACCAATATAAATTTTATTTGTTTTTTGATCTAATGTTAAATAGATATAACCATGATACATACTCCTAACCTCGTAGATTTTTAAAATTTAGAAAGTTGATGCTTTCTATATTTTATTAGTAAATTGATTTTAAAAAAGTGCTAAAATAAATTCCAGAAAATATATAACCTACGAGAATTGTATATCTTGTCAGCCATCAAACCTATCTGGAATTATATTTATTAGTAATAATACTACATAGGATGAAGTAGGGTAATCGAAATTGCTTCATCATCCCACTTATCAATAATTTTATCTCTCAAATCTGTGGCTCTAGTTCTTAAATCAGCAACATTGATCTGCTGGTCCAACGCACTATCAACAATCATTCCACTGACATCACAAAGATGGTCTAATAAATTAGCTTGAGCTAATTGAACAACATCTAGTTTTCTTGTATATAGCACATCATTATCAAAATTATTACTATAGCTTGCCCAAGTAATTGCTAGAGTACCGGCACTTGAAGCATATGCAATTAATTCTTTTGTTTGATGATTAATTCGCCACTTCGCAGTCATATACGTATTCTGGTAACTCTTAATAGCCATCCTTTGTAATAATCTTTCTTGATATAAACTATTAGGGTTATAACCTCTTTTCCCAAAACTACCTGCACCCTGTGCTCCAGCAGCTCCTCCTAAACTTTGAAATGCAACTAAATCCCAAAAAGAAGTTCCTGTTCCAACTGCTAATCCTGTATCTACAATAGCAACATGGGTTACGCCAAGGGTAAATTCATCGGGAAATGGTATATGTACCTCGTCACTAAAAGGAGTAGAATAAGCAGTCTTTATAGGAAATTTTGTAAAATATTCTTGCATAGCAGGAAATAATGAATATGATTTTATTTCATTATCTGTTAAAAATAATTCATCTACTTTAGGAAATGCTATTACTTTCTTAATTTGAGCTAACCAATCATCAGATATGATAATTTGTGATTGACTTGTACTTGTAGGGGATATTACAGAAAATACTTCCCAAGTATCCGGAACCATTACTCCATTTATGAGAGCAATCCAATCTATTCTATAATCAGAAGATATTAAAGAAATAGAAGGACAAGTAAAAGTATATTCATAATGTCCTGTGTTAATAAGGGTTGCAAGTCCTGTTATTATTAAATTTCCATTAGGGTCTTTAATAGTTACTGTAGGAAGATAATCTGCATTAGTTAATGGCCCACCTGAATATGTTCTAAAATATATATCAAAAGTTATAGAATTTCCGGGAGTTACTTGACCTGTATTTCTTATATGTGCTGTAGTCATATTTTTCCTCTGTATATATTAGTAATAATATAAAATAAAATTCTAAGCTCTTTACACTTAGAATTCTATCGAAAGCCCTTGTCGGGAATTTATGTTTAAGTTGTTTCCAACCTTTATTCTGAAAAGCTTGCTATTAATTCTATAGCAGGAGTTTCACATGTTGCATAATTATATCTTTCTGAATTTGCAAGTGTGCCACCTCCGTCACATACTATTGTATATGTTTCATTAGGTTCTGTTAAAGAAAAACTATATACATATTGTCCTTCTCCTATTGAAGTCATTACTGCATCATTTATCACAAGTTCACTATTACTAACTTTTCTAATTTTTATTGTGGGTGATAGTGTTGTAGTTGGAACACTATTTTTTGTATAAAATGCTGTTATAATTAGAGGTTTCATTCATTATCTCATTTTTAAAATTTATTCATACACTATAGTTACATTACTATTTTGAGTTGCAATTACTAAGAATAATCCATTTGAAAAAGGTAATCCTTTAAAATCTAAAGTAAAAGGTAAATTGGTTGCCTGATTTCCTATAGTCATTGACCCTGAAGCCCATATTATAGTACCTGCTGTAGAAGTACCATCATACAAAGTAACTACACTACCACTAACTACCCCACTTATAATAATAGAATGTAGATTTCCTGAACTATACTTACACACAATTCCTGCTGTTGTTCCTGATTGATATTTAGATGTTGGTTGCGTTAGTAGTTGACCAAGTCTCCTAATAGAGGCAACTCTGCAGGTTAAAGTATTATTACTTGTTATCCCACTAGAATTAACATTATCCATATAAATATAGTGATTCATTGTTGCTGACCACGTAAAAGTAGATGCGGATATTTTATGTAATAATTCATCCCCTACAACAAACCATACAGAACTATTAGTCCAATAAATTTCATAAGTAATTACTGAAGTTCCAGGAGAATATACTGCTCCTATATTACCATTAAATGACCCAGAATTTATTATAGTTTCACTGCCTCCTTTATTTACTACCACACTAAATGTACTACCATTTAATTGGAAATAAGCCCCATCTGTAATAGTAGGCATTGTAGAACCATATGCAATACCCCATCTTCTTTTATTATTTGTAACTCCAGTAGATAATTGGATAATACTCCGATATGTCATAGAAGATGCCGAAGTATATCTAGCCCTCCTCGTTGAATTAAGAATAGTTGTCCCATTAGCTGTAGTATTTGTTGCTAAAACAATTTGGCTGTTTGCTTGTGTTGTCGTTCCTGAATTAAGATTAGTAACAGCCCAAAAATTAGGGTCTACTGTTGTACCATCAAATGCTGCCCCCACTAGTCTTGTTGGTATAACTGTTCTTTGTTCTCCTATAGGAGTATTTTCAACAATAAATCCATACCCATCACTTAATGATTTAACAGATGTTTTTAAATAACCATCTTTATCCAATGATCTAGGGACTGCTTCTACTACGGGACATAAAATTGTATTCAATCTTAAATATGTTGTGGCACTTGCCGATATATTTGTAGCTCTTACTCTTACATAGGAGGCTACTGCCTGAATTGTCCCCCCAAAATTAGCAATAGAATATAAGAAATCATATGAATCTGAAATATCCCAATTATACATTTGATAAGTAAGCCCGCCAGTAGAGGTACTAAAGGCATCTGTAACTGTTAAACTAGTATCACTTATAATAGATGCAATTATCCTTTCGGTTTCTCCGTTTACAAGAATTTGATCTCCAACTCTTCTTGATAAAAAATTTGTACCTAATCCTATAAGATTAATAGTTCCATCTGTTGTAACTGTTCCACCCCCTAATCCATACCCTGATGATTGATCTGCATAAAGAGTACAATTTTGATCGGCTTTAAAAGTTACTTGTATTCCAGAAACACCTGTTGTATCAGTAGCTTTTCCTACAAAGGAATTTCCTGCATTTAAATTTAATATCGAACTGTTATTTGAATCTACTGTTATATTTTGTGATAATCTATTAAGATAACTCATTTATTTTCCTCATATAATATAATAATTAGTTCCATCTGAATATACAGTGATAGAATCTAATGTGGATAAAGTAATAGAAGATAGCCCATCTATCTTTTCACTTCCTGATGTA
>Ga0172381_10002625_pt1 | contig 19645 bp, 29 predicted proteins | sample Leawel6488metaG_FD_119754 | JGI IMG/M metagenome (GOLD analysis project Ga0172381, IMG submission 119754) | Leachate microbial communities from a municipal landfill in Southern Ontario, Canada - Leachate well 64-88 metaG | ecosystem: Engineered > Solid waste > Landfill > Unclassified | place...
AAAAGATTTGAAGACTTTAAATGATCTTTGGACATTGATTCATCTTGGTTATATATGGCATTGTGAAGATTCAACTCACGATGAAAAAATAACAATAACAATTAAGACGGAGGAATAATGAAAGTAAAGTTCAAAGGAATTGACGATTGGAATCGACCGGTATTCAAGGCTATTGACCAATCATTATATTATGGTAGTGTTGATATTCTATTTGATCACAACGCTACTGAAGAAGAAGTATTACAAAAAGTTACGGCATTCAATCTTTCGTATTTTGGAAATAGTTTCAATTGTGAACCTTACGGCGATTCGCCCAAAGAACCATTGGAAATCGTAAAGGATGGAATATGCGGATTAAGTTGTACATGCGATAAGAAATTAGTTGATCAGATTTATGATACTCAATTACAGATACTGGATATTGGATTATGTATTATAAGAACCAATGTAACTGATTATCTGGATTTAATGAGAGTTCATGAACTTACGGATATTATGGAATTTCAAATCAATTATTGTAAATCAAAAAAAATACCATTGAATTATCCAATGTTACTTGATACTCTCGAACGTGTGAAAAATCTTACTTATGGGAGATAAATATAATGACAAATAAATTAGTTAATTGGCAGGAGATTAATAAGATCCTAAGTACTCTAGGTAAAGGTTTCGTTTATTCTCTTGATATTGATTTCACTTCCTATTGGAAAAATCCTCCGGATAATTCTAATGAACAAATCAATCGTTCGGTAATTAACGCTCATATCAAACATGCTATTGAACGATTCCTCGAAAAGAAAGAGAATCAAACTATGTTAATGGAATTGATTCTTAGAAATGATAATGGGGGAAATTTCATAGTAGAATCGGAAGATAAACCAGTTCTACCTTGAATTAAAAAAGGTAAGTTATGGCAAATATAACTATTCGTATTCCGGGTGAATTATTACCCGATAATAAGATTTGGACCAATCGATTCGAGATTCACTCGGAAACATCAAATAGAGTTTATATTATTGCGCAGAATAAAGATAAACGATTCTGGGGTTGTTCATGTCCCGGATGGAAAAAATACCGTCATTGTAAACACCTGGATTCATTGGGAATACCAAATCATGAACGTCCCTATGAAGCCGTAATCAAGGAGTAAATATGAAAACATGGGAAGAATCCCGCAGGGAAGATCTCAGTTCAATACCATTCATGAAAGAACACGGCTGGACGCCGGAATTCCATCAAATGGATGTATTCGCCAATTATATCACTCCGGATAATCCTCCGAGTAATGGAGTAAACTTTTATAAAGGTAATACCTGGATTTGGGATATTTTTAATGGTTGGCAAATAGCTGATAAAATCGAAGGTAAATTTTGTAATCATCGTCCTACAAAGGCACCGCTTCGAGAGATTGTAAGGATGGAAGGATTAAAAGTTGTAATCGAGGTTCTGGGTGGAGTAGCTTCAGTAAAAGAATGTCCTTTAGGAATCCAAGTGGAGATAGTCGATTATGACAATATTCCGGAAGAATAAATCAAATTTCATGGATTATAAAACTTATGATCCGGGAAAAGAAGGTTACGGTAATAAATACGACTGGAAGAAAAATTTTTATGATCGCATGGGATTTGAAGAAGCTCAAAAGGTTTTACATACTACTATGAAAACCCCGCTTGAAATTCTTGGTTTGAAATCAAATTATACTAAGAATAATTTGTATGCAGCATTCCGCAGATCAATTCAGTTTCATCATCCGGATCATGGAGGCGATACTGCTACTGCCCAACAAATTATTGCTGCATTCACCGTATTAAAACAAAAATTAGGATTAAAATAAGGAGGTTGTTATGATAAGAATAGTAAAAACCGGTAGGGGATTTTATGGTTTTGAAATAGAAGATCTTGAAAATGATATTGAGAACATACAGGCTTTTATAGAAAGCGGCGAACCTGTAATTTTAATCGATAGTAAAGAAGAATTTGAGGAACTATTTCCTGGAGAAGAATTGGAGATGGTCAAATGATACTGGAAAAGTTGGATAAGACAAAACCGTTTTATTATACATGGAATAGTAAGTTTTGGAAAGGTCGAAGGAAATACAGGTTTACTAAACTTATCGACGAGGACACATTTGAAATTGAAGATCTTGGGCAGGAAATGTTGCGTCCGGAACACGATAAATGGGATCCCGATAATCATGATTGGGTTCCAAATCGAACTACAATTGTAAGTAAACAATGGTTCGAAAGTCGTGAAAAAAACATTCATCAACCAAAGGAATTGTTAAATGAAATCACCGAATGAAGAATTAACCGATATACAAAAGAAAATGTTAGTGTATATCATAAATACTTTGAAAACGTTTCCTGATCCGGCGATAATTATTGTTCCGAAATCATTTGAAAAAATGAAATGGATTAATGATGTTCAAGTTATATCATCGCCCTTTCTCAAAGAAAATCATGTAGTTATACTTAGTAAAGAATTTATTGGAAATGAAAAATTTCACGTATTAGATGTTTTTCAAGGAGATAATGATGGAAAGTCCTAATAAAGAAACACCGGATTACGATACCGATCCAAACGAGGAACCGGAAGATAACGAAGTTGATTACATGTATCTTGAGGCTCTTGACGATATGGAAGATATCGATCGTGCATTTCCCGAGGATTAATTATGAATAAATTAATAATTCTTATAATCATGTTCGCTTTCATACTTATATGCATTCCAAAGGTTATTAAGATTTTTAAGGAAATGTATAAGTAGTTCTACATTGAGATAAAAAAGGAGATATAGTGAAAAGGAATATGAACGTAAAAGAAATTGTTGAACAACTACAACAGGAATCATTATTGAAACGGGATTTTGTAATTCCTCCATCGGCTCTTGAAATGTATCGAGACGGCAGGTTATCATTGTTGTTACCGGCGCTTTATACAAATATGGAAACAATGTTGAAGTCGTTGAATATTAAAACCAGCGGTGAAAACAGATATATCACTCAACCGAATGATTTATGTCATGAGCATTTCAGTGAAAAATTAAAGATTAGTAAAAATTATTATGATCGTATGAAAAACGGTCATTCCGGATTGCTGGCCGATAATATTAATTATTGGTTGTCAAAAGAAACCAACAATTACTTATTACGTACATTCATTAACCCGGAAGGAACCGAAGGTATCGCAAGAGCATTCCTAAGTGATCGTTATAAACCAATCGATAATTGGGATGTAGCAATAACGATTCTTGATATAATAAAGAATTATCCTTCGATTAAACTAGACGCTGCGGATATTACCGATCGTAAAATGTATATGCGTTTTGTTGATCCTACGATTGAGCATAACGCTCCGGATCTTCTAAAAAAATATAAAGGTGGAGCCAAGACAGGTATAGTCGCCGGTTTCATTGTAAGTAATTCGGAAGTTGGTGAAGGCGCTTTCTCAGTAGCTCCGAGAGCTGTTGTATTAGCTTGTAAGAATGGATTAACTCGTATTGAAGAAAAGGTTAGACGTGTTCATTTAGGCGGTGAAATGGAACAGGGACAAATTCAATGGTCGGATAAAACAAAACAGAAAAACCTTGAATTGATACAATCGCAAGCTAGCGATGCAATTACTCAGTGGTTGAATGTCGATTATCTTAAGAACTTAACCAACTGGCTATTGGATATTCAAAGCAAAGAATTGAATCATCCTATCGATTGTACGATTAATATATGTTCGGAACTTGGACTTGTTGGCGATAAAATCGAAGACATTCTGAACCATTTTATGAAAGATGGAGATATTTCACCTTTAGGTATCGCTCAATCAATTACTTACAATTCTCAAACTTATAATGCAGATTTACAGTTTGAAACTGAAGAAAGAGTTTATGAACTTGTAAATAATATTGAGAAGTATGATAAAGTAATTAAGAAAAAATAAACCAAGTGAGGATAAAACCTCACTTATTAAAATGGGAGAATTGATGAATGATATTGAATATTTAACAAATCTATTTATGATTTATAGTAGTATTGTGGAAGGACTTTCCTATTATTCCGATGCAGTTGAAAAGTCCATAGAAAGATCCATTGAATTAGAGACTGCAAATACTTCCGGGGAAACAAATAATGCATTAAAAATCATGTTAAAAGAACTTAATGATGATCTCAAGAAAAAATATATTTCTTCATCATTTTTATTCAAAATTATGCTTGAAACAATCGGATCAAATGATTACGGATCATTAAAAGAAGTTTACAATGAATTACTTGAAAGATCGGTTAGTAATAAAAAACTTACCGAACAGGATCAACGCAGTATTACTTATTGTCTTGTAGAAATAAGGAAATTAATCGATGAAAAGATTGTATAAAAATATTAACAAAATGATTATTGACGGAGAAGTATTTATTCCAGGTACACGAGTAGAAATTTTAGTTCAAAAAGTTAATGAAGCAAAAATTATGTGCATGTATTTCCAAAAAATAGAGAGTATTGATAAAGCAATATATTCATGCGATTCACTTACTTTTATGAATAATTTTATATTAAGTTATCCTCGAATTGACTTATAAATTTTAAGAATTCTATTTCACCTTCAATCCATTCTTCTCTTGTGAAAGGTCCAAATTCAACATTATCGGTAAGTGATATAACAGATGGATCAACCAAATAATTATATTTATTTCCATATTCACATGCGACTTCCTCGGGTAATTCATGAAGTTTATTTATCAATTCCTGGAAATTCGGATGTTGATATTCTTCTCGAGTAAATGATAATATGATTTTTCCATTACTAAGATTTTGACGTTTCATAATTTGTTCCATATTATTTCAAATAAAAGTCGAACTAAAATTAGGAGAATACTTTGGAAATACCATTAAACCAAAAATGTATGATAGGAACATGTAATATGGAAGCGGTAATAAAGATTAACGATACCTATTGCTGCAATTTTTGTTATCATCTTTTTGCAAAAACAAAAATTGTTACATGTACCTGGAGTGAGAAAAGAATACTTGTAGTACCCGAAGATACACCGACTATTGATTCCGGAGAATTTGATGAATGGCTTAATCAAAACAAAAAATTGGAATCTTTATTCACTATTGAAAGAGAATCTTACGATTTTACAATAACCGAAATACAATAAAAGGAAACAGAAAAATGACAGAAAAATTAATTCAAGTAGCGCCGGGGAAAGTAAAAATACTTTCCAATGTAAGAAAGACAATCGATAAATCAACAATTCCGGATCTTGCAAAGAGTATCAAGGAAAACGGATTAATCGAACCAATTATAGTTCGTAAAGGTAAAGGCAACACCTATGAATTACAGGTAGGACAAAGGAGGCTATTGGCAAGCAGAGTAGCTAAAGAAAAAACAATTCCTGCCATACTCAGGGAATATGATGATAAAGAATTACCTGCTATACAACTTGTTGAAAATACCGGCAGAGAAGATTTAACGCCTTTGGAAATAGCGGAAGGATATCTTAAAATGTCCGAAGAATCATTGATGACAAATCAAGAGATTGCTATTAAAATGAATATAAATATCAAAGAAGTAAAACATTATTTGTCTATTAAGAATCTTCATCCGAAACTTTATTTGATGGTTAAACAAGGTGAATTAAATTTAGATCAAGCTTTAGCGGCTGCAAAATTTTCTCTTGATATCCAAGAGATAGCTTTGAAAGAATTCAAACATATATTAACTAGATGGGATCCAAGAGAAATCGAAAACAGACTTGTCGAATTATTCACCGGCGATATGACAAATCCGGGTTTTGATATGGAGGATCTGACTTTAGGTATTGATAACCGTGTTTGTTCGAAATGTTCATTCAATGGAGTTAAGAATAAAGATCTATTCGGCGATGGTCTTAAATTATGCGGTGATATTAAATGTTACAATAACAAGAGAGAACTTACAATCAATAATACTATAACGAAATTCAAACATGACGGTGAAAAGTATTATTTGATTTCGGAAGGAAGAATTGATAAATATAATCAGCATGAAGTTCTTCAACGCAGTGAATATGAATTTGCAGAGAAAGATTCAAAGTGTGTGGAATTCAACGGTATTATTATTGACGGTCGTAATTTTGGTAGAGTTAAAAAGATTATCTTAAAATCGGCTATTAAGAATATGGAGAAGAAGGAACGTGAAAAGATTCTTAAAACCGGTAAAACTCAAGATATTGAGAAAATTGATTCGCGTGTTAACCCGGATGTTAAGTATTGGAGTAAGATTGAATTAATAGACGAAACCGAAAACGTAACAATGATGAAAAATATTAACAAAAGAATTCTTGAAGGTAAAGAATATGCACCGGATTTTGCGACACTAAGAAAATTATTTGTGTTATTAATTATCAAGTCCGGATCAAATGTTGTCGATCGCATTAGTAAATTCTATGGAATTGAACGATGGGATATTGAAGAAGGAGAATTCGAGAATAAAATAAAATCCTTTGATGATTTGGTTAAGGTTATTATTTCTTCCGTTTTCGATTATGATATTCCTCGAATAGAACTAGAGGATCTTGAGTATTCAAAAATTCTTGATTTTGGGAAACATGTGCTATCTTCAAAAACAATTAAGGATATGGAATTTGCAATTAAAACGGCAAAAGAAACTCAAGAAAAAGAATTGGAAAAGAAATTCGAAGAACGATGGGGAAGAAAACCAATTCAAAAATTGAAGAACAATTGATTATGAAATGTAAGATAGTATTCTATCTTACATTTTGTTCTACATTTAATTAAATAATTTCATTAAATTATATTCAAGGAGATGTGATGAAAATAGCCGCAATCTATGCGTCCAACGTAAAACGTTTGAAGGTAGCCCAACTTACTATTAACGGTAATTCATTCTTAATTACCGGTGATAATGAGAATGGAAAAACATCATTACTTAATAGTTTTTGGTATGCTTTAGGCGGTAAAGAAGCAATCCCGAATAATGTAATTACAAACGGAGCCGACAAAACTGAGATATACCTGGATCTCACTGAGAACTTTAGAATTGAACGCGTAATAACTCCTATCAAGACAGAATTAAAAGTACGCCCACTATTGGAACCAAATGCAACATTGAATTCACCACAGGCTATTTGTGATGCTTTAATCGGAGAATTTACATTCGATCCGGAAGAGTTTGAGAATAAGGATATAAAAGATCAAGTCGATATTCTTAAAAAATTCCTACCGGATGGAAATAATCTTTCTCAAATCGATCAACAAATTCAAATCAAGTTTTCGGCTAGAAGTGAAATTAATAAGGAATTGAAGAAAAACGATCTTCGACTCAAATCAATGAAACAACCGGAAGTTAATTTGCCAAATAAAGAAATTTCAGTAGCTGAACTTTCAAAACAAAAGGAACAACTGGAAAGAGAACTTGAGAATTATAATGATTTAGTCAGAGATAAAACCGAAGCAGAAAATTCAATTAGAATATCCGAGGGAAAATTTGCAAATAATGAAATGTTATTTAGTACATTTTCAAAAATGGAAGAATCTACTCATTCATTAACTGAATCGTTATTAAAAGTTACGGAGGTTTCTACAATTATTGATTTATTATTAAAAGGAAAAATAACATTTCTTGCCAATCAAAAAATCCATTCAGATATAATTTCACAAAAACAAAAAGAATATGATCAAATAGTTATACCGAAAAAGAAAGATTGGAGTGTTCTAATTGCAAAACTTCGTGAACAAATTGAAACTGCTGAAGAAACCAATATAAAAATTCGTTATCGAAATGAATATGCAAAGGTTCAAAATGATGCTCAAGATGCAAAAATAAAAGCAGATCAATATACCAACGAAATTGAAGAATTAAGAAAACAACGTATTGATATATTCAAGAATGCCAATTTCCCGGTTGAAGGATTAACTTTTGATGAAGAAGGAATTTATCTTGATAGTATGCCATTTATAAACTTATCGGATTCAAAGAAAATACTTGTATCAATGAAAATCGGTATGGGATTAAATCCAAAATTAAAAGTAATTTTTATAAAGCATGGCAATGATATCGGTGTAGTAAGAATGAAAACTATCTTTGAGATAGTAGAGAAAGAAGGTTACCAGGTAATTATTGAACGTATTGATCCAATAGCCGGTTTTCCTTATGTAGTTCTTGAAGATGGAATAGTCACGGAAACAAATTTTGAAAACTCAGTTCCACATTTAGATCAATCACAAAAATCAAAGGAGGATTTAATTTAATGGCAAATCTTATTTTAGTGCTTGGCCCAACCGGGACCGGAAAGTCTACTGCGATACAAAATCTGGATCCAGAAAAGACTTATATATTTAATACTTTAGGAAAGGATCTACCGTTTAAGAAAGGAAGATTTTCTTATACCCTAGAGAAAAAAAATATGAAAATAACAACTTCGTATGAAGATGTTATTAAAGCATTATCCGTATTACCTACAATACGCCCGAACGTCAATACAATAATTATTGATGATGCACGTCACATAATGGAATCTGAGTATATAAAACGCGCTACTGAAGTCGGGTATACAAAATTTACACAGCTGGGACAACACTTCGAAGAAGTATTAAGAACAGCGCGAAGTATTGGAAATAAAAATCTTGATATATTCTTATTGTTGCATACCGATGATGTAACTAATGGAACCAATATTGTATCACAAAAAGCGAAGTTGGTCGGAAAACTTGTCGAAGATCATTTCAATCCATTAGAATTAGTATCAATTTGTTTATTCACAAATGTTCAGTTAAGCCAGGATGGAACACAGTATCAATTCATTACAAATCGTACAAATGTCGATGGTATAACTATTCCGGCTAAATCACCATTTGGAATGTTTGATTTATATATTCCAAATGATTTTCAAATAGTAAAAGAATTAATTCAAAAGTATTACGAGGAGGAAATCAATGACACGAATAAAATTAACTGATAATTCCGATGATTCCGGTTTTGGTGAAAAGATCGGAACCGGAGTTTTTGTAAATATCGGTTTAATAACTTCTTTGGAAGATTATAGTAATTATCCCGGGAAAGAACCAATTAAAACTTATGGAACTAAGGGATTTGTTCCGGAATTATGTTTAGAAATAAAATTCAAAGTTGATGATTTTGATAGACAACTATCGGTATTCGGCAAGTTCAAAAAGAATAAAAAGGGAGTAATAATATCCTGGGATCCTTGGCAGAATACGGTACAAAGATTACTTTATAAAATACTAGCCGATGAAGCCGAGATCGATACCGATACAATGGAAGTTCCTTATGATGTATTACATAAATTAATCGGTAAAGAATTCAAATATGTTTCTTATCAAAGTAATCGAACTTATGATTCTGATGATGGAACAAAATATTCATATAGTATCTGGAATAAAATATTTAGTATTAATGATTCGAAAGAAACAATTGAAAAGGAATGGATTGATAATCTAAGTTATATACATGATTATGCACCGGAGATTGCCGAGCAAAAAGGGAAATCAGCTGCAAGTTTTAATCCATCGGAATTCGAAAGTAATACTGAATCATCCGAACCGTCAGAAGAACTTATTTAATTACAATAGCCTGTGTCCATCCGGGAATTCCGGGAGAATATCGGAATGATGTTAGGTGAAATTTACCGAGCAGGCTATTGGAATATCAAAGGAGATATGATGAAACTTTATGAAGTTGCGTTTGGTTCGGTCAGTAACAGAAATATAATAGTGAATCAAACAGAATTGAATATTTATCATAAACAAGCTCTAGCGCAAAGACGAGAACTTTATAGGAGCGTGTATTATTATGATGAAAAAATTATTCAACATTTAGCGCTAAGAAAATCAATAAAAGGATATATAGGTATCTGCGGACTTGAAAAGATAATTTTTGATTTTGACAAAGATAATTTAAGTGACGAAACTTTACTTTTGAAAGTAAGAGATTTTGTAACACAACTTATTGATGAATGGAAATTGCCGAAGGAATCGGTTAATCCTTGGTATTCGGGAACGGGTTATCATATAACGGCTCCCGATTTTTTTAAATTTACTTCCTCTCAATCGCTTCCCGAAGTTATCAAAGCTACATTATCAGTTTATTTCAAAGATATCGATTTAAGTATTTATGATCCAATGAGCATTATACGTGTTGGAAATACCATAAATCCAAAAGTAAGACGTTACAAAGTTCTATTGAAATTATCGGAGTTATACAAACTATCGGCTGAAGAAATAATTAAGATCTCAGAAAAGAATAGAAAAATTCCGATATCAAAATTTGATATGGAAGAAGTGACTTTATTTAACGAAAAGATTGTTAATCCGAAACCGAAAGCAATAACAAGTACCGGTGATTTTTTAACAAATAAAGTTACATGTGTTCAGAAAATGTATTTTAATGGACCAAAGAAAGGTACTAGGCATTTAATAATATTGCGAATGACTTCTTCATGGAGAAGAGCCGGAGTACCGGAACCGGCTATTGTTGCATCTTTGAAAACATGGACTCCCGATATGGATACTTATGAAATCGAAAAAGTAGTGAGAAATGTATTTGAAGCGAATAACAATGACGGATATAATTTCGGTTGTACTGATGAATTTATGACTAAATTTTGTGATGAACGTTGTGTCTTTTATAAATCCAAAAATTTAGTACCGGAAATGTTGGATCATGTTGATATGGAAAAAAACTTTGTAAAGTTCATGCGTTCGGATTATGAAAACAAATCAATGGATCTAATGAAATTGATTGGAGTTCCCGGGAAATCTCACATAATCATTCCCGGAGAAAATATATTATTCTTTGGTGATACCGGTTTAGGTAAAACAGCATTAGCTCAGAATATTGCAATAAACGCAGATCACTTAAAAGTTCTTTATGGTAATTTTGAATTTACTACAAATTTATTATACCGTCGATTTGTCCAGATTAAAAACTATATGTCAAAACAAGAAGTAATGAATCATTACATAATAAATGATAATTCTTTAAGCAAAGGTCTTGAACACATAAAAATTATTGATAATACTGTAGATGTAAAAAATCTTTATCAAGTAGTCGAGTCGTATGAACCGGGACTATTGATACTTGATACATTAAAGAAAATAAGAACGTCCGATAAAAATGATTTTGCCAAAGATATTACTTTAAGTAATCTATTCAAGAAATTGGCTAAAGATTATAACATGATAGTAATGGCAATTAATCATATACCAAAACTCGCCGGATCTGATGGAAAGGGTAATCCTCGTAAACTTAATATGCATTCGGGTAAAGGAGCTAGTGATCTTGAGGATATGAGTGATCATGTTCTAATTATCGAAGGCAGGGAGGATAACGATTTACGGACTATCAAAGCTGGTAAAGCGCGTGATGAATCAAAATTTAATTTACCGTTTACATATGAGTGGAATACATTCACTTTTAAGTATATCGGTTCATAAATAATAAAAAGGAGAGACTATGAGACTAAATAATTCAGATCTGGAATTTGTAAAAAGAAAAATTCCAAAGAAATTGGTTGCTCTAATGGAAGGTCCGGAGTGGTATGATAAGATTTTCATTGCCGGAGGATTAATTAGATCATCCGTAACTGGAGAACCGATAAGTGATATTGATGTTTTTATAACTACTGATATTAAACCAATTGATATAGCGTTGCTTCTCGAACCAAATACGGAAAAACATTTTGTAACAGATAATGCTATTACAATAACAAGTTTCAAACCTTCTTTACAAATAATTAATCGTTGGTCTTTTAAGAATCCCGGTGAAGTAGTAAAGAGTTTTGATTTTACAATAGCGTGCGCCGCTATCTTCGTTAAAGATTCGGGTGATTGGGATTCAATAATCGATGATTCTTTTTATGAAGATCTTGCTGCAAGGCGATTAGTTTATCGTTATCCAATCAGGAATGAAGATGCCGGAGGTTCCATACTTCGAGTATTAAAATTTTATCAACGAGGATATAGAATTCCTTTGGATTCTTTAGCCGGTGTTATTGCAAGATTGATTAAAGATTTTGATGTAAAGAAAATACCACTTAGTGATGAAAAGTCGGTTGCGCATGTTTTAACTGGTTTATTAATTGAAGTTGATCCGAATGCAATTATTGATGAATCAATTACAATGGAGGATCATAATGTTCAATAGAAATCAATTTGCTCAAGGTTCTAGTCATGGTAACTTAGGCAACTTTGCTAATGCAAAATTATCGGAAATGAAACTAATTGCCGAGGCAAAAGAAAAAGTTAGGAATATGGATAAAGAGGAAGGTACTATATTGTGTCCAAAATGCAAAGAAACATTAGTCTTCCATTATATTCGTGAACTTAATATTTTTAAATTGGAATGTATGACCGATGGGTGTATTAACATTGATGAATTGGAGCAACCATGAAAAATATATTTGTTGGGATTGATAACGGGGCTACTGGTTCAATAGGGTTAATTGATAGTGATGGCAATAAACAATTTTTTCCCACACCGGTCAAGCAGGTACCAAATTATACAAAAGAAGTCCATATGATTGGAAGGATTAATGTTGGAGAACTAAAAATAAAACTTATTAATTTCGGAATAACTAAAGATGCTATTGAACAAATAAATGTACGCGCATTGATTGAACGTCCGTTTATGGCTCCTGTAGATACAATCATTGATCAAACCGGTAAAAAAGTTCCTACGGTTAATATGAATTTTCTTAAAGCTTCTCTTAATGCTCATCGTGCTTTTGAAGCAACATTAATTTTAATGGAATCAATGAAAATTGGTTATGAAATAGTTGATTCAAAAGCATGGCAAAAAGAAATGTTGGGAAGTGGTATCAAAGGAAGTAAGAATTTGAAAGAAGCAAGTAAATTAAAAGGGATTCAAATGTTTCCTGAGTTTGAACTAATAATTAATAAACATAAAGATGCTGATGGACTATTAATAGCGGCATTTGCTCAACGTTATTACAATCAATCATAGGAGATAAAATGGAAAGAACAGAAGTGTCATCATCATATATTAAAAGTATTGGTTATGATTATAAAACACAAAAACTTGAAGTTGAATTTAATAAAGGAGATGTTTTCGAATATTCGGAAGTACCTGTTGAAGCTTACAATGCTTTTATGAAATCTGATTCAAAAGGATATTACTTTCATCAAGTTATAAAGAAAAATTTTTCATCTATACGTCTCTGATTTATCTATCTCCTTAATGCCGGTCATTGCGACCGGTATTTTTTTTACTTACGTTTACAAACAAAGCAGGAGTCTCTATGATTAAGTTTGCATTAATACCCGAACAATTACGACAGATTTATGATAACTGGTTTGCAGTAGCTAAAGCTTTTCATGCTACAGTTGCAAAATATGAAAATTATTTTCTTGGTGATATTGATGACACTAATACTCCTTTCAATAAAGAGCAGTTAAAAAGAATTCGTGAAACTACTGGTATCGAATCTTCCATTAACAAAATCTATTCTACAACAAGTACGGCTATAGCATATTTGGCAAGGAAACGTCAATCAAGTCGAATGGTGGCTATTGATGATAAGTATAAGAATCATGCTATTGTAATGGATAAGTTAAGGCAGGGTATAGTAATTGATTCAATGTCAATAGTAGCTGAAGAAGAATCAATAAAAGATATGTTGATTAGCGGTATGGGCAGCAAGATTATTGAACAACCCGCTTCTCCTTATGAAACTATTTTTCCCGCTGTAATTAATCATATCCATAATTCAGAAGTTATACTTGATATTAATTGTACCGATAGAACTTTACGTAGAATGCAGGGATTTTTTATCGATAAGGATATTCCACTAGCTGAAGCTCAACGATTATATCAAACTAAGATTGATCAAATCAATGAAGTTTATATAAAGGATGGAGAGCAAAAAGTTGTATGGGAACAATTTACAAGAATGGGAACCAGCGGAAGTCCGAATAGACGCGCTCCTGAAAATTTAATGTATATGCAAACCGTATGGACGAGAGAATTTTATGATAAAGTTTTTACAAAATGTTATTTGATTGAGGATCCTGATCTCGGGATTAGAAAGTTATTTGCTGAAAATCTATTTCCAGTTCAACAAAGTTTATTACAAAGTCCTATCCGTATTGACGAAGGAATTTATGTAAGGAAAACTACATTACTCGGGGATTATATCATTGATGTAACTTTTCTACCGATTACCGAATATCCTCTAATAGTAAGATTTTTTGAGTGGGGAGGTAAACCATATAAGTCAAAGGGATTTGTTCATTACGGAATACCAAATCAACAGGCATATGATTCAACATTGCAACTTCTTTTATTGAATGGATATGTAACTACGAATGCAGGTTATAAGGCGCCAAGAAATTCAATAACGCCTGCAGAAAAACGTCAACTTGAAAATGGTTTGTTGGATCCTACCAAAGTATTTCTTTACACACCTGTAGTTATTGGTGATCAGGTGTTCATTCCAGAAAAAGATATACCGGGACAACTAAGCAATTTCTATCCTGAGATGCTGCAATTATTCAGTCAAGGATTATATGAAACTACCGGTATTGATCCTGCAATAATGAATCAGACTCCTTCCGATAACAAGATTGAAACATTTTCATCACTTACAAAATATGAAACTGCTTCAATGCAAAGAATAATGTTACAGTATGATCACATTTCATTAGCCAATCAACAGGAAGGGAATATACTTCTTGAATTTTTAATGAGTGAGTTAAAACCTGAAGTTGCTTATACGTTTTTGGATTCACAAGGTAAGATCAATGAAGTTAATCTTACAATGGAAGCTATTAAAGAAACTAAACTTGCACGTTATAAAGTTTATGCTATACCAAATGAAATGATGCAAACACAACGATTATCCGTTTCACAAATGTTATTTAATATAGCTCAATCCTCACAAGACGGTGAAGAAAGAAAATTGTTTACCGAATTTGCAATGAAGTTACAGGATATACCCGAACTTGATGAATTACTTGATAAGATTGATGAACTCAAAAATCTTCAAGGAATGATTAATCAAATGCAAGATCAGATTAAACGTCAAAACGAATTGATGAAACAAACTGAGAATAAAGCTATCAATGCAGAGTATCGTGAAAAATTATATGCTAGAATGATGGAGGCTATTGAGAAAATAGCTAAGGAAGAACAGAATGAATTATTAGGTTCAAAGATACGACAGTTACAACAGGAAATTAAAGAGTTAAAAAGTTCAGGAAATGAGTCATGATACATATAGGCGAAGGATCAAAATTCTTTTGTTTAATAATTCGGAGAAAATTGTTTCATTTCTATATTGATACTCCAATAGTTAGCTTTAATATTTTGAAACATGAAAATAATCCGATAAAATTTTTACCAAATAATTACAGTAAAGGTATTTTCAATAAAAAAAATACCTTGACAAATTATAATACATCAATTAACTTATAAGGAGTAAAATTATGTTAGCAATTAGTGTAGAGCCGGGTACTGGAAACCAACCGGGTTCCGGTAACCAAGATCCACCTGAATCAACTAACAATAATCCACAGCAAACACAAGCTCCCTCTTTTCAGATTGATCCAAGATTTGCAAATTTACCACCTGAAGAAGCCATCGCGCGTACAGTTCAAAGTATGGTAACTCCATTACACCAGCAAATCAAAGAATTAACTGAAAAAGAAAAGAAGTACACTTCATACTTGGATAGTCTCAGTTTAATAACTGAGGATCCGGAAGCAAGAAGGGCTTTCATCAGGGAGTTAGATCCAGAATTAGTACAACCGGAAGATATCGACGATGTTGTAAAATCCAAACTAGATAAAAAATATGGTACGGATTTCAAAGTCGATAGAGAAGAAGCAGCTAATGATCACTGGAGTAAGTCCGCTAAATATCTTCGTGATATGGAACATATGTATAACGAAGAACAGGAGAAGTCAAGTAAACAGACTTATAAAACTTTTGCGGAAATAAAAAAGGAAATTGCCGGTAGAAAAATTAAGGCAAAAGAAAACGAAGATAAACAACTCAGTGATATACAAGTAAAATATCAACTTAATGACGCAACAGTAAATGATTTTATACAGTATCTATCAAAAGCTACTATTGAAGATCATTTTTTGAATTATCGTAATGTCAGAAAGTTTGATAATAATACTTCAATAGCTTCGGTTCCGGGTAGTGGACTTACACTTAATGAAAAAATGAAAAAAGTAGATAATTTATTCGGTAATTCACGATTCTAAGGAGTCAATATGCTTTACGGTAATCCAACACCTGGTCTAATCACAACGACAGGCGGATATATTTACCCAACTGCAGGTAGTGCTGGATTTATTCAGCAAACAAGCGGAATACCTTATTTTGGAGGTGTTCCTCAAGTTGGTAATATACCTTCCTTCATGCGTGATTGGAATATGCGTGATATGCTGGTTACAAAGATCCGCGAAGGTAGAATGAATATGATGAGAACAATGTTCTCCTACGCAAGAGCTAGAGGCGCTTGGGTAGTCAACGATCTTAAACCAACATTCAAACTCGACTACAAACCAATACCGCGTTTTTACTTGAAGATAAAAACAAATCAAGGAGGAACAGCGGGTTCTCAATACACAAAGTCAACATTCGTTCTTGCTAATCCAAAAGATGCAAAACGATTACAAGTAAATGATATTCTCACACTCAACTTTGCTTTTGTTCCTCCTGATACAGATGCGAATTCGTCATTACTTGATTATGTTGAATCACCTGTTTCCAGTGGTATTTTCGTAGCAAAAAGAAGTCCTACGGTTCCAGTACAGGAACGTTGTTTAGTATATGAAGTTGATTATTTAGCCGGTACTGTCACAGTTATCCGTAATATGGGTAATGATACACGTACAGCTTCAAGAACCGGTGTTGCGGTTACAGTACAGACAAATGCTACTACTGATCCGGGAGCTAGTGTAATTAATGCAGCAGATGCTTTCTTTATTAGAACCGGTAACACGCTTTCGGCGGGTACTGATGATCAGATTACCTACAATCGTACTCCTACATGGGACTATAATACTTCTCAATATGTAATGAGAAAGTGGTCCAGCCAAGATATTGAATCAAATATTTTCAAAGCTTTTCCTGGATTTGAAAACACAATGCAAAAGAATCGTGTTGATACTCTGGAAGATTTCTTTGAGGAATTGGAATTCATGTATCTCTACGGTGTACGAAATGAAGAATATGATTCAGCCGGAAGATGGAAAGGTACAATGGGCGGATTCTTTGAATTTGTTCCTTTGAGTAATTACGTCGAAATGGAAGAACCTGATTATACCGATGCTACAAAGATGGGTGATTTTACAATCCCGCGATTGAATAAAATGCTTGTTGATAAATTCTATTACGGATCACAAGAAAAAATTCTTGTCTGTGGTGAAAGATGGCATACTGCTTTTAGCATTATGATCAATAAAATGACTCAGAATATTCCGAATATCGTCGATCGTTGGGATGTAAGAGGTTATGCTTTCCAATGTTCAAACGGTGGAAGATTATTTGTTGTACCAAGTGATACATTATCGCTTAATGGTAATAATGATATTGCGGCTTTGTATGATCCGGAAACATTCCAGTTCGGACACTTGCAGAATATGGATATTAATGTTGTGGATCCATTACCAACTACTAATATCCATGAATCGGAAGGTGAAGTTTATGGAGTTGTAACAGCGAAGAGAACTAATCCTTCAGCTAACTATGTATTTGTATTAAAACCGAACGCAGGAGGATAACATGCAACCATACAACCCGGTAAAAAGAACAGGTACTGAGAAAGGTCTATCAGTATATTATGCACCTGAATTAATACAGGAAGGATTGACGGCATCAAAGATCAATGCTGCATATACTTTTATTCCTTGTGATATAAAATTACCTAAAAACGTACATATAACTCCTCTAGCACAAACGAATTCAGCTAATGGAATAGCATTATTTACAACAGTTGTCGGATGGGAGATTGATAGTCTTGATACTCTCAAAGTTGTAGCGGATCTTGACGCATGGGCGCAAGGTGTTGTATATAATACAGGCACATTAGTATACGTTGGTACAGTTGCATATGTATGTTTGGATGACCATACGTCAACGACCGGCGGAACTGCTGCTGCTGATTTTGCAACAGATCTAGCCGCTAATCATTGGCTTGCTTTAGATACGACCACGTTTATTAAAATTACGCATACGGCAGCCGGAAGTGCTAAGACTGCTAATTTTACGTATAAAATAACCGGTCAATAATCAATAGCAATATTAATTAGAAGCCGGGGTTATTCCCGGCTTTGCATTAAGGAGACGTATGGGAACCAATACTAACTTACTGAATTATAGTAAGCAACTTGCGATTAAATTACGAGATCCTGTAGCTGATGGTTCCGATGATGGTAAAGTTTATTTTGCTGAACATCGTTTTGGTTATTTGACTAGAGGATTTGGTAAATTAATCAGAAATCTTGAATCAATTAATTACGATGTCGAATCAGTATACCCCCAATTTTATTCAATAGTTGATAAATATTTTACAACAGTAGATAATCAAAATTTACTTATTTCGGATAAACCCAGTCCTCTTTTAATTGTTCCGATAAATAGTTATCAATTTTCATTATCCACAATACTTGATAATCCTGCTTTCAAGTTATATAAAGTAATCGCTGAAAGTACTTTAACCAAAGAAAATGATAATGCGATCGTTTATTATCGAGGTCATTCGATAAAAATTAACAATGCTTTTGAAACTCTTTATGGATTACCTTCAACACATTATAATCCGGAAGATAATAAAGAAGGATTTTATTTCTTCATTCATAATGGAAATATCAGAATATTATCAAGTGTAGATATCAAGGCATATGCTTTACATTTTCTATTTAGAAATCCGTTACCGCATTTCTCTGCGTCTACTAACATAGATCTTATTATTCCTGTAGAAATGGAAGATTTATTCCTATCGATGTCGGCACTTGAGGGATCTATTGATGTCGGGAACCAAGCAAAAGTTAATTTATATCGTGAAGAAGTTAATACTGAATTAACTTTTATTGCCGCAGGTGTAAAGAATGATAACCAAAAAGAGAAGGTAGATCCTGTAGATGAATAGAATAATCGGTATAATGTCCTATCGATGTAATGATTCATCGTTCAATGATTTTCCACCAACATTCTATGATGAAGCTTTGTTATTTTCACAACGTAAAGTTGCAAGGAAATATCAATTATTAAACCGTGTCTATTCCTTTGTAGCCAAGGCTATTGACAAAGATTATTCAAAGTATCTTGAATTAAAGATACATTCGTTTACAAAAGAAACTCTTGTGATGATCAATGACCAGGAGTACAAAAGAGTAGACAATCTATTTTTATATAAAGAAGAAGTTCTTGAAATTAATCCCGGACTGAAGGAATCAATTCCGGTAATTACCGAAAAGAATTATGAATTATACTTTGGTACGCAAAATTATTTATTTAATTACTCTCCTCGAACAGAAGAAGATAACGTAAGTTTATTTTATACTGCCGATATTACGGTGGATGACTATGACGATGAATCAGTATTACCGATAATACCCGCTTCTTATGATGAAGAAGTAATTAAATACGGACTGCTTTAT
>Ga0172381_10002626_pt1 | contig 19641 bp, 24 predicted proteins | sample Leawel6488metaG_FD_119754 | JGI IMG/M metagenome (GOLD analysis project Ga0172381, IMG submission 119754) | Leachate microbial communities from a municipal landfill in Southern Ontario, Canada - Leachate well 64-88 metaG | ecosystem: Engineered > Solid waste > Landfill > Unclassified | place...
GTGACACTTAATCTAACTTAGTCTAAAACATTAGCCCTAAGACCTAAAATTTTAGTCTCTTAAGACAGAGTATAATTTTATAAATCCTTCCCATCTTATCTTTCTATGAAAATACTTTCATTACACTGTGACTATATCAAGTTTAAACCATTAAAAAAAGCACTAAAAGAGCCAGAAAAACTATCTAAAGAGAGAGAAAAAGAAATAGAAATAAAAGAACCCTTAGTAATTCTTACTGCAATAGAAAAACAAGATGAATCTAACCCAAATATTGTTAATCAACTCATAACTGAAATAAAAAATATCGTAAAACAAGTTAATGCAAAGAATATTGTGCTATATCCTTATGCTCATTTATCTTCCTCTTTATCAAATCCTTCTTTTGCACTTAAGATTTTAGAATCAGCAGAAAAAGAACTTTCAAGTGAAAAATTCAACACAACAAGAGCTCCTTTTGGTTATTATAAAGAGTTTGAACTAAAAGTTAAAGGACATCCTTTATCAGAACTTTCAAGAGAAATAAAGACTAATGAAAAGGAGATTGAAGCTTCAAAGAACCTTGGTTCTTTAAGCATAGACTATAACCAACTTCTTAAAGAAATTTCTAAATCAAAACTAGACACAAGAGAACTAAAAGATAATGACCATAGAATAATTGGAAAGCAAATGGATTTATTCTCGTTCTCAGAAGTTGCTCCAGGAATGGTCTTTTGGCATAATGATGGATTAATAATAAGAAATAAACTAATTGAATTCTGGAGAGAAGAACACAAAAAAGCAGGCTATCAGGAAATTAAAACTCCTCAAATTTTAGATAAAAAATTATGGCAAATTTCAGGACACTGGGATAAATACAAAGATAATATTTTCCTAACAGAATATGAAAAGAGAATTTTTGCAGTTAAACCAATGAATTGTCCTGGAGGAATGTTAGTCTATAAAACTACTCCAAAATCCTATAAAGACTTACCATTAAAAGTAGCAGAGCTAGGAGAGGTTCACAGACAAGAATTATCAGGAGTTTTAGGAGGATTGTTTAGAGTAATCCAATTTACACAGGACGATGCACATATTTTTTGCACAGAAAAACAAATTGAATCAGAAATAGAAAAAATAATTGAATTAATTAATAAGTTTTATAAGACTTTTAATTTAAATTTTGATCATGTGGAATTATCAACTCGCCCTGAAAAAAGAATGGGAAGTGAAAAAGTTTGGGATCTTGCTGAAAAAACTCTTGAAGATGTTTTGAAAAAGAAAAAAATGAAATATAAAATTAATCCTGGAGATGGAGTCTTTTATGGACCAAAAATTGATTTTCATGTTAAAGACTCTTTAAACAGAACATGGCAATGCTCGACAATACAATTGGATTTTCAGATGCCAGAAAGATTTGATTTAACTTATATTGATGAAAATAATAAACAACAAAGACCAATTATGCTCCACAGAGTTATTTATGGAAGCTTGGAAAGGTTTATGGGGGTTCTATTAGAAAATACAAACGGGAGATTACCTTTATGGTTAGCTCCTAAACAATTAAGAGTAATAAACTTTACAGATAAAAATAATAAAGCTTGTGAAAAATTAGTAAAAGAATTAGATGAATTAGGATTTAGAGCTGATATTGATTTAAAATCAGAGCCAATAGGTGGGAAGATTAAACAAGCTGAAATGGAAAAAATCCCTTACATCCTTGTAATAGGAGATAAAGAAGAAAAATCAGATTCGGTTGCAGTAAGACATAATGGAAAAGTTCAGACAATAAAGAGAAATGATTTTATCAAACAAATAGAAAGAGAAGTTAAAGAAATGATTTAGTATTTTTGTGCTTACTAATAATTCAAAGAACATCCTATTTTTGTGAGTGTTTCTATTCTACTTTTATCCTTGGTATTGTCTATACATAATTCTGGATAATGTCCAATTTTTATAATAGGGACATGATTTTTCTTGCCTTCTTCAATAACTCTTTCAATCTGCCTATTCTGACTTGCTATTTCTTTAAGAGTATTATGGGTCCTTATATCATTAATTACATAAGAATCTATTTTTCCTCCAAAGGATTTTACAACTTTTTGTGTATCATAAAGCATTTCATCTACCTTAGAAACCTCTGGTCCACAAACTAAAATAAATTTTGAATCTAAAATTGTCTGAACTGTCTCCATCATAATTTTGCCATTAATATCTGCATTTTTAATATAGTCCCCTTTTAAAAATCTTTGAATATCAGGATATTTGAATCCAATCATAGTCAGAATGGGCAAACCATATTTACTCATATTTTTTAATGCTCTTGCAGTTTGTTCAGAATTTTTGATTAATCTTGAAGTCCCTCTTGTTGGCTCTAAATCCAAAAATATTTTTTCTATCCCTGTATTTTTAGCATTTAAAATAATATCAGATAATATTGCAAAGTCCAAGGCCTGGTCTGGATTTGAATTAACACCAAAAAATGTTGACATCATATCATTATAAGCTCCAATACCATATATTCCCTTAAACTGTTTTATATACTCTTTAAACTGTTTATCTCTATTTATCCCTGAAGAAATTGCTTCTTTAGAATCTGCTCGAGAAAGAGATTTAAATTCATAATTTAAAATTGCTCCTCCAAATAAATTAGGAGTATTTGTTTGGAATATCTCTCCATATTTTTCTGGAATCTTAATTTTTCCTTCTGGAGAAATTGTTCTGGTTATAGCTTTCCCTTGTTTATCACAATCAACCCACAATGTCTTTTCATATTTTGTATTAACAAGAGAAAGTGCTCCACTTACAGTTGTTTTTCCAACTCCGCCTTTTCCTGAAACTGCATATACTTCCATAAAATCTACACAAATAAGTGGTTTTAAAAGATTCTGGTTATTAAAAGAATATATAATATTTTCAGGATTATCCAAATAATCTTTTAATTCAATTCAGGGTCAGCATATTGAGAAACTAAAAGAGAAAGATTAGATTTCCCATGGTCTGTTTCCAACCTAACATCAAATGCCTGACCATAAAACCCGCCAATAAGATAAGATTTTCCATTAGTAGTTATCATACCCTCATATCCTTTGCCCCTTACATTTGATTTATCTTTCTTATCTAAATACATATCAGCTATTTGTATTCTAAATCTCATTCTATCTTCTTCATTCATTCTTGAATCAGTTGATAAAAAAACAGACCCCCAAGTCTTTCCTCTGTAACTAAATTCTCCAAATGTTCCTTCAACTTCTATTGGTATCATTTTAGTTTCACATTAACACCCTTTTTAAAATTAATTGTATTAAACTTAATGATTCTAAAATAAATTATATCAAATTTAATTATACCGAAATTAATTATATCAATAAATCTTATAGAATCTTAACAAACCTTATGAACTAATGTTCTGCTTCTTTTATTTTTTTCAGTTATCCTTTCTTTTATATATTTCATTCTACTTGAACCTCTTGGAATTGACTGAAAACCTTGAGTTCCCAATAGATTTTTTCCTTTATCTGTTATTGAATAAGTATTATCTGGGTTTAAAACTAAATATTCTTCTTTGCATGCAAGACTAAAATCTCTAGGAAAAGATTTAGGATGTTCAATTCTCTCAGTATATTCATTTATCTCTTCAATACAAGGGTCTTTCTTAGTTTGAGTATAAGTATAATAAACTTTAGTTACTGCTGCCCTTATATTGTTGTTTAAAGGAATAATCTTAAGATGAAGAATCCCAGGATTAAATGGATTTATTTTTCTTGTCATATTTTTTAAATTATAACTCTATTTTTAAACCTTCGTAACAATCACCAACAAATTTATTAACACTATTATTTTAATCATAATATGACAAAAGAGGAAAGAGCAGAGAAAAATCAAGGGAATATTGATTTAGGTGCAATAGTTAATTCTGCTGTTGAAGAAGGAATAGCTGGAATTATTCAAAAACATCCAAGATTTGCAGAACAAGAAAAATTTTTATTTGATTATCTTGATAAAAAGAAAATAAATCAAGAGCTTAATAAATATCTTGAAAAATCAGATGGAACAATAGACTTAAAAGACCTTACTGAAAAATTCGGAGGATATGTTGCTGCTGGAGAGTTTTTCAATGAAAAAGGAAAAAGATTAATATTAAGAACAGGGTTACAAAAAGAGTCTAAAAATTGGTTCTCAGGAAGATTACCTAAAGAAATTCTTAAAGGAGAAGAATATTTAGACGAAACAATGGGAGCTTTCAGAGATTTATACAAACTCCTTCAATCAGGAGATTATGCTAAAAGAATGCCTGAAATAGCAAAAGCAGTTGAAGAAGTTAATGATATGGGATTTGTAGATGCTGCAATAAATGTTCTTTATGAAAATAATATGATGAATAAAGGGAAATATTCGGTTATTAAAAGAGCAATCAATGAAAAAGTAAAATATAATGCAGAATATGTACCGAGAGCTTTAGAATCTGTTGCTCTTTCACGAAGAATAGCTGCATCAATTTTAGGTATAACTGGATTGAGTTTTATTTCAGCAAATGCTACAATAACTGGAAATGTTATTGGAACAGGAGTTGCAAGTCTTCCTAGACTTACTGGAGCAATAGTATTATTAGTCTCAGGTGTTTGGTTATGGTTCAAAAATCAAAAAAACAATGGGGCACTCCACACTAAAGTGTGGAGTTTGTGACAGCCCCTTGTTTTTAGGATGCTCAGAAATTAAAACAGCAATATTGCATCCACATCATTTATGATGTGGTTTAATTTCTGACATAAATAAAGAATTATGAATAATCATAACAATTCTTAAAAACCCTAACTTCTTTTTAAAAACATGATAACATTTAAAGAAACTTACGAAATAGTAATGAACTCAGCAGTGTTTAAAAAATTTAAACAAGAACATTCAAATGCAGAGCTTGTTGCAGGGTTTTTTATAATTGATTTCTTAAGTAATGATAATAAAGAGTCTGTTGATTACAAACTTCCAGAAACAGAGTCAGATAAAATTTACACATTTGAACTAGACAAGAATAAAGAGGTTGTTATGAAACAAGACAGATTAGTAAATCCAGATATGCCTACTCAACAAAAGCTAACTAAAATAAATTCAGAAGTAAAAATAGATTTAGATATTATCTCAAACATAGCAAAAGAAAAAGCAAGAGAAAACAAAATTACTGCAGAATTTAGTAAAATAATTGCAGTTTTGCAAAATCATGAAAACCAGTTAATCTGGAACTTAACTTGTATGTTAGACCAGCTCATAATACTTCATGTGTTAATTAATTCAGAAACAGGAGAGGTTTTAAAATTTGAAAGAAAAAGTATGATGGATTTTATAAAGAAACACTAGCCTGACTTGTTAGGAAAAAGTAAGAAGTATAAAAAAATATCTGAATCAGTATATTAATTCTATTTAAAACTAAAGAATTAATTTAAAAGCTTGAAAAATTTAAAAATTATTGATAAAAATAAAAATTTTGGGTTGATGAAGACACTCAAATTTTAGGGTATCACCAATCAACAAATTTATCATAGAAGATTTTTTAAACAACTTATTCTTATTATTTTAATAAAAAGGAGAATAAAATGTCAGAAATAGACAATATTATATGTGCAATTAATCCTGATAGATATTATGACGGCACTCCAAGCCAGATTAATGAGTATAAAAGATTAATAAAAACTAAAGGATTAGATGAAGGAATTAAAAAAGCAAAGCCAAAGCCATCTGAAGAGTTTAATCTTGTTTATAATTCATCATCAGAAACACTAGAACCTATTTATTTTTGGATACTAGACCTTATGAATAAAGTTTTTGGAGGCAATGTTAAAAAAATAGTTGATAATTTTGCATCATCTCCAGGAAGCGGACATTTTTCAGAATTACAAGGTAAAGTAAGCCAGATGCAACAAGAAGCATCAAGAGTTTTAGGGACAGTAAATAATATTTTAAAAGGAGTCATAAATCTTATTTATGATTTAAAAGAATTTAAAATAAGACTTAGTTATTATGATTCTGCAAAATCAAATGACTCAGCAGAAGCAGAAGCAGGATTATTAGCATTAAAGCAAATGTGGATGGATAAAGTAGATATTCAAAGAGGCCAGGGAAGCATAAATGCTCTTTCTTCAGGAAACTTAAACTTTATAACATTAAGGGACTCTTTTTTAATAGCTAAGTCTGTTAAAGAAATTGATGATATGGATTTAAATGAAAGAGTTAAAAGAATTCTTAAGCCTCGTGTTCAGGAGTTTTTTGAATGGAAAAAAAGAAGTGAACAAGAATTAAGAAAAAGATTTGAAATTGAAAAAATTTATTTAAAGAGCCAAACAAATGCATTAAAATTAAATGCACGATGGGCAAAACCTTATCTTAAAGCAGCCCAACAATTATCACAAAATGAAAAATTAGCATCACAACCAGAGCTAGTAAATGTTTTTAATACTATTTTTTTACAGCTTATTTTAATGGCGACCAGTGTAGTTAGTGTTTCACAAGAAGTAACAGACAAAAATCTGCCTTATAATTTTAAAAACTTAAAGGGATTAAGAAAATATTCAGGTGTTGTTTTTATAGATTTTAAATTCAGAGGAATTCCAGGAAAAGCAGGTCAGCATTATGTTTTTGGAGGAAGAGCAGATGTTACTTTTAAGGCATATGCATTAAATGAACAAGAAATTAAATTATTTGAATCAAAATTAGGAGAATCAGATTTAGAAGATTCATTAAAGCTTGTTCAAGGAATGACAGATGAATCATTAAAAACCTTAAAATTAGATTTAAAAGAACTTTTAGAAGATACAAACAAGAAAGAAGATTCTGAAGAAGACACTAATCCTTTTTCAGCACTTTTTAGTTTTTTAAAATCGCAAAAAAAACCAACAGAAGAACCAAAAGAAGATTTGCTTGGAGAAAAAGAAGATAAAGAACTTAGCCTTATAAAAAGAAACGGAATAAAAAAAGATAATTATCCTGAAGAATATTTAAGGAATATAGCAGAAGCAAATGCAATAAATAATTGTTTTTTTCTCTTTGATGTTTATAAAAAAGCTCACGGAATGGCTTCATTCCCATATGCAGATGAAGCATCAGCAAAAGCTCCAAAAAGCAAGCTTGAAGAGGTTTTTGGTTTTGATAAATAAATAAAATTAAGAATAATTTTATTTAGATTTTTTAATTCAGAATTAAATTCAGGAAATAAATCTAAGTTTTAATATAATTTTAATCTTTAAGAATACCCATCTAAACTTATTAATGAATAACTTTTAATTCAGTTTAGACACTATAAATAAAAATAAAGAAATTCAGGTTAGACTTGTCCCAAAGAAAATTTTTAGAAATTTTCTGGGCCCCAAAAACCATAAAAGTTTTTGTGGGTTCCTGAATTCAATAAAAAATCATTTATGATATTTTAAACAATCTCTTCAATTATTTTTATAGCAACATTAAAAAAGTCTTCTGCTTTTTTCTGCCATGAATCAATAATTCCTCCATTAATATCCTGAATTTCTCCATGCATTACTTTTCTATGTAAATCATGCAAATCTCTAAAATCTATAACATATTTCATTTTTAGCATATTTTTATCAACAAAATTTTCTTTTAGTAAAATTGCAATATGTTCTCTACTTGGAGGTAGAACTTTGATTGACATAAGCAAAGATTGTGCAGTATCTACCATTGCCCAATAACTTCCTTCAATCGCACTGATTTCTGCTTGTTTACTGTTTGTTATATGTATAGGCACTCTGTTTAAACAAGTATAAATTGCTTCAGGTGTTGGTTTTATTTTTCCTTGCTCTAAAAGTGCTCTTAAAGGTCCAAAAAATCCTCCAAAATCTATTAAAACATCACCATATCTTATAATATTAATAACTGTTGGGTCTCCTCTTGTTAAATCATTCCACCAGGTGGTTAGTGTAACTGTATTTATATGCAAATCTTGTTTATATGGATTTTCTTGAATAATTTTCCCTAATTCTTCCCTATACCAAAAAATTAATTTTTCATCAAATTTAATTGATGCATTATCAAGAAGTATGATTATATCAATATCAGAACCAACCACATTAGTATGCTTGACAGAAGAACCAAAAAGAATTATTGCCTTAACCATCTTATCAAATTTTATATAGACCTTTTGTGCAAAATCCATTGCAATATCTCTTTCACTTTTTAACTGCAAAGTTGGCATTTGTTTTTCAGAAATCTTTTTAACATTTGTTTTTGGTTTAACTAAATGTTTAGTATTTTTTTTATTCATCTTATCTCTTTTTTGTTTAATGATCAAAAAAACAATATAGAGTTTGTGATAACTCCTTGTTTTTAGGATGCTCAGAAATTAAAACTAACTAACTTCTACATCCTTTAGGATGTAGTTTAATTTCTGACATTATAATGATGTAATATATGTTTTTAAAACTTACTTATTATCTTTTTTATTGATTAGGTGCTCCTGAAAATCTTGATGCTCCTCCAGGCATTTCTCCTCCTAACTCTGTTGGGAGTGTTGTAAACCCTGAACCATACATAGAATGATGAATTCCAGGATTTACTGGGCCCTGACCTGAATAATAATTACCCATCCCACCCATTTGATTCCAAGAAACTCCTCCTGTAGCATACATCGGACTTCCTGATGCTTCTAATTGATATGAAAAAGGACTTGTTTGAAAATGCTGAAAAAATCCCCCTCCCTCAAATATTTTTTTACCTTTAACTTTAGCTTTTTCTAATTCTTTCATAATCTCAGACATTGGAAGGTCTCCTTTTCCAGGAGGTAAGTCTGTATGAGTTGAACCAAAATTATCATTTAAATGAACATGCTTTACAAAAGGAGCAATCTTTCTTGTTTCTTCAACTATTTTTTCTTTTCCAAAACCTTGTTTTCTCATCATACTAATATGAGATGTATCCCAAGTTGCTCCAATTAATTTTTTTGCTTGGTCCTGTGCTTCTGAGCTTGAAAATCCTTCTTTAACAAGTTTCTCACTAAATTTTTTTCTTGTGTCTTGAATTAATCCTTTTAAATCTTCTGCACTTGAAATTGCAGAACCATAAGGAGGATTTTCAATACTTATTATTGGAGAACTATCCCCAAATCTTTTATAAGTATTTAATGCAACATTACTAAGAGTTTCACTTGCTTTTTCTCTTGCAAAATCTTCAACTTTTCTGTATTGTGCAGGTGGAGCATTCCCTAATTGTCTCATTAAGGCTAAACTTTTATCTATCAAATTAGATTTTATCATAGGAATCTCTGCAGGGTTTTCCCTTCTCAGCTTTTGTATAGTTTTTTCATTATCTTTCCATTCTTTTCTTATCATATCTAAAACTTGTTTGGTTTCTTTTTTATTTTCTGGGTCTGGATATTTTGCAGCTTGTTCAAATAAACTTCTAAAAGAAGTTTCAACATTATCTAAAAATAAATCTGCTCTTTGAAGTTTTTCAAAATCTCCTTGATTTTCTTCCATTTGTTCTCTTGTAAGTTTTCCATTTGGTGAAATTGCAAGAATATTAGAATAAGCTGGAACAAGAATTTCATCTGCTTCTTTTTTATAAAAAGCAAGATTTGTAATTGCCTGTATCCATTTTGTACTATTAGCCATTTCTAGTCTTTCTTCAGGAGTATGAATTATTGGACCTGCATCTCTATGACTATACATTACATCTCTTTCTAATGGAATAAACTGCCCTGACTCCTGGTCAACAGCAATCATTTTTTGCATAACCTCTCCTTTCCCTTGTTCTTCAGGTCTTATCAAAGGACCTTTAGCAGGCATCATTTCACTTCCAGGGATAACTGATGCATGTATTGTTACAGGAATATTTCCATTAGGGGAAAGATCATGACTTCTTTCAACAAAATTTGTGAATTGTTTTTCTACCTCTTCTCTATTTGAATTTGACCATCCTTGTTGTGTAAATCCAGAAGGGTCTAGAGTTGGAGCATGTATTGTAGATTCTGATCCTACTAGTTTATTTAACCTAGCAATTTCTTTAAGATGGTCTTTAGGCATCATCTCAAAAACTTCTGGGTTAATTACTGAAACTTCTGTATTCTTAATACCCTGATTTAAAAGATTATTAACTTCTTTTAATTGATTTGCTGTCTGAATACTTGTTGTTCCACCTAATTCTCTTGTAGGAATTCTATATCCCATGTAACTATATTCAGGGTCTAAAAGAAAACTTGCTCCTGAATAAATAGATTCAAAGTTAGACATTTTAAATTTATTCTATTTTCCCTCTTTTTGTTATTTTTCTTAATAATATTTAATATTTATAGGTTTGCTTGTTTAATAGTTATAGATAATTTGTTATTAGGTCTTGTAAATGAATTGAATAGCTTAAATGATGTTTTGTTTAGCTTGATTTTATTTATCTTTTATAAATTATTTACTAATTTTTTAAGGATTAAACATTAAAATCTTTTTGGTTTTTCCTGTCCCTGAAAAGGTAAATCATCTCTTTGCTTGAATTTTTCTGTTTTTCCTATTTGATATTTTTCACCCTGAGATTCAAATCTGTCCATATTTTGCTGTTGCCATGCACCAAAATTCATTCCTCTTTGCTCTCCAAACTGAGGCATTGTTTCTCTTGTTATCAATGCTCCTCCAGAAATATCCATTTCTGTATCTTGTTTTCTTGTATTTTCATAATCTCCTGAATCATAACTTCCAGAATATTTAGGAGCATTATATAATATTGGCTGTTCTGGTTCATTTGTTTTTTCTGAACCTGATTGTGAAGGTATTTCTTTTAATCCTTGTTCTAAATTTTCAATAGGTTCTTGTTCTAAAAATGGAGAAACCACCTCTCTGTTAAAACGAAAAGCAGGCCTAGATGAAACTCCTTGTAAAATATTTTCAAGAGGTTCTGAGTTTTGTTCTAAATCAGAAGAATCTAGATTTTCATCATCTTCAGAAATCTCTTCATCGTCTTCTTCAGATGTCTCCTCTTTATCTTCTTCATCCTTTTTTGTTTTAATTTTCCATTGACTCATAAAAAGTTTAAGAGAAAGAATTATATAAATTTATGTTTGTGAAATTTTTTAATTTATTAATATTTAATAAACGAGTTTAAATGAATTATTTATTTTTTAGGTGATTATTTTGGCTTAAGTTTGAATTTAATTTTTGAAAATACCTCTTTAAATTTATTGATGAATAACTTTTAATCTAGTTTATGCACTATAAATAAAAAAGAAAATTCAGGTTAGATTTATCTCCTGAATTTTAATAAACTAAATAAAAAAAGAAAAAACTTGGGAGACAAAGCCAACCCAAGCCAATAAAAAAATATAATAGTTTAAGCTAAAAACCTTTTGTTTAAGTTATTAATCCTAAATCTTCTGCAGCTTTCTTTCTTAACTCATAAGACTTATTATCTTTCATTTTTTGCTTTGGTTTTTCAACCTGTTGCACTGCAGTAGCTAAAAACATATATTGAGGTTTTAAATTATCACTCCAACGTTCTGGTCTTTCTTCTTTTGGAAGGTCATCAATAAACTCTTCAGCAATCTTGTAATTATCAATTAAAAACTTTTTAATTTGAGTTTTGTCAATAGTTTTCCCATCTGCTTTTTTGAATAATTTAGAATACTCAGTTTTAATTGCTTTTACAACAGCAATATGCATAGAAGCAACCACAGCATTTCTATTTCTCATAATAAATTCTCTTTTATTAGGTGAAGCCATTTCCATTAATTGCTGTACATCTCCACTTACTATATAAGAAGGGTCATGCCCTTCACTTTCTGCATTTTTAATTGCATAAGATTTCTCTGCTAATTCTTTTATTTTTTTGTTTTTTGGAGTGTCTTGTTTACATATCATCTTTTGTTTTACAAGAGCTTCAAAAAACCCATATAATTGCTCTTTATTTAATTTATCCAAAAGCTTTTCTCTTTTACCTTCAACAAACTTAGCCATAGCATAACTACCTTCATCATCTAAATCTTTAGCTTGAATTAATGCCTGATGAGGGTCACTTTTCCAAGTATTAATATTTGTTTCTAAATCTCCAGGAGTATATCTTCCAAGAACATTAATTAAATCATATAATGCACTAGAATCATTAACATTTTTTCTTAATTTATCAGAATATTTATTCAAATCAACTAAAGTTCCAACATTTTTAACAAAAGTTTTTCTATCATAATTTGAATTAGGGTCAATAGCAATTTCTGCTCCTAACATCTTTTTCATTGCATCTTTTCCAATTATATCTGTAAGTGCCATTTTATATTTGAATACCTCCGCCATGATAAGCTCTATCAATTACAACAGGATTTATTCCAAAATGTTGTTTTAATCCTTTAACAGGGAACCATCTATCTCCCATATTACTTGTATTATGAAACTTATTTGTTAAAGTACCTAATTGCATTTGAGCAATTTCCCTTATATTTTCAGGAAGTTTTGTGTTTCCAGCAATTATTTCTAATCCTTGTATATCATCAAATCTTGAAAAGATAGTCACAGCTTCATTTAAATCTTCACTTATTAATCTTGATTTGTTTTCTATTGAAGGACCTATAACTATCTGGTACCAACGAGATTCAACAGAAGCAACCCAATCTTTTAAGTTATTGTATTCACTATTTCTAAAATCATTCTTAGACATATAAGGAATTTTTTCTTGATTTTGTGGTGTTTTTGTTTCCATTTTTTAATAATTTATATACGTGTTTTAAGTATTTAAAGCTTTCTATTTAATGTAATTAGATAGTAGTAACAAATAGAGGTTTATTTTGCCTCTTTTGTTTCATCCAAAAACCTCCTTAATGAATGTTCAATAACATGACTTCTGTTCCTAAACTGACTGTCTTTTAATAAATTTTCAATTATTTTTACCTGTTTTTCATCAATAGTAATAGATATTTTTTGTTTCATTTTTATTCGGTTTTTTCGTGTTTCATTAAAATCTTTCTAGCATTTTGTATTAGCATTTGTTGTTGAAGAAAATCTGCATTTTCTATGCTGTATAACTCTTTATAAATTTCATGAAATTTTGTCATGGTTTCAGAATCTATGGTTAATTCCTCAAGTTCAGAATTAATTTGTTTTTTAGGCAATTCAGATAAAATAAGGGTCTTGTTTTTATCTCCATATCCTTGATTAATTAAATTAAAATAATCTCTAGTTCTATCTGCTCCTACTCTAAAAAACATATCTAAATCTTCTCTCATCTGACTGTCATAATTTGCATTTCCCATAAAATACTATATTATCCTACCTTTTTAAATCTTACTATATGTAACTACTTAAAAAGGACACTAAGAAAGATTTAAAAGCAACTTTGCTCTTTAACAAACATGAAATCAAAAATTTTATATGATAGTACTATAAGAACAATCTCAGAATGGGAAGATTCTTTAAATATTCTAAGAAAAGGGTATTGTTTAAAATTTCCAGATGAAGAAGAGTTTAGGAATTTAGACTCAATTCAGTCACATTATTTTGCAATACATCATAATAATCCTGAAGAGATAATCACAAGAATAAGAGACCAGACAAAAAACAAACTAGGGGCATGGTATCCAATTGTTTGGAATTCAGTCATATTAAATAAAGAAAATTCAAGTTTTTACAGAATTGACACACCAAGAAAAGTTGAGATTTTTAGATTAAAAGTCTTAGACAAACCTTTTGCATGGAAAGAAGATAGAACTCTTCATAATAAAGGTCCAAAAGCAATAGAAAATTTAATTGATAGGATGGAAGAATTAAAATAACTGTATCTCTCTTAAAAATCTAATCCTAAACTAATCTTAATAGCCATATCAACTTTTCCCATAAGGTTATAATTTAAAGAAGATATTTTTTTAGTAATTTTTCTCTTATCAATTGTTCTTATTTGATTAAACATAATAGTAGAATCTTTATCTAAATTTGAATCTTGTTTTGAAATAAATACATTTGTTGCAAATTCTCTTGAAAATAGTTTAGAAGTTAATGGTGCGATTATTGTTAAGGGACTATGTCTATTTCCTTCATCATTTTGGATAATTAAACACGGTCTAACTCCTCCTTGTTCATGTCCTCTAATTGGTTCTAAATTTACTAAAAATATATCCCCCCTTTCTACATCAAAAAGTTTCATTTTAAAATTTTAGTTTGATTACCACTCCCAATCAAAATCTTCTTCAATTGCTTCGAATTCTTTATTTATTTTTAAGCTTTCCTCAGCCATTTCTTTATAACCTTCTATTAGAAAATCTTTTTGTTTTCTTTTCTGTTCTTCAGCTAATTTCATTAGATTAACTATTATTTGTTCATAAGTTTCTTTATTTGTCCTTAATTTATCTAAAGAATTCTTTACACTTTCATTAAGTTGTATTGTTGTGACCATAACACTATAGAAAGACTATAGTTTATAAATTTTTCTAAAAACTCAAGGACTATCCTTCTTTATCCTCATCATCTAACACTTTTTCTTCATCTTCTTCATCTTTCTTATCCTTATCTAAATCTCTTTGTTTATATGTTTCATACTCAGAATTAGACATATAACTTGAATCAGGCATTTTAAGAGTTTATATAAAATTATTTATCAAATATTTATAAAATACTAAGCCCTCTTAAATATATAAGTGTTTCTTTTAATCCATATTACGACCCAAAACATAAATTTATAAGATTAAATGTATATTTTAGAGTGCCATATAGAAAAGAGAGGTTAAAATGAAATACAAAAGATTTTTAAACATCATTCCACATCAAACTATATCGGTGCATATTCAAACAATTAACCCATTAATTTTTAGGGAACAAAGTTTGATGTCTTTCTTAGAGATTTATATATCATTAATTAAAACTATTTAATCTCTAAGCTTGCTCTATGCAAAAACAAACTAAGATGGAAATCAAAAAACAAAAATACAAAATTGACTTCAAATATAATATAAGTATCTTTTGGAGTTTTTTAAGAAATTATAAGCTAATGTTAGCTTTGCTTATCTTAATTGTTATTCTTCAGCAAGGAAAAACCATTTTAGATAAATTTTTATTTAAAATTTTAATCGATAAAGGTGCAAATTTTGTTTCTGGAATAATCTCTCAATCTGTAATCCTTAATATAGTACTAATTGTTTTCTCGGTTTTCCTAATTACAAGTTTATTAAATGTGGTTTCTAACTGGTTTTTAATTCACTTAAACAATAAACTTGATTCATCACTTATTTTTGACTTAAAAAATAGATTTTTTGACCATATTGTTGGTTTGGACCATGAATTTCATGTTACTCATAAAACAGGGAGTTTAATTTCAAGATTAACAAGAGGAGCAAGCGCAATAGAAAGAATGACTGATAATTTTATCTTTAACTTATTCCCATTAGTATTTCAAATACTTATAGCAGCAGGTTCTATTATTTATTTTAGTATTGCTCCTGCAATTGCTATATTACTTACAGCAGTAAGTTTTATTGTTCTAAGTATTTATGTACAAAGAAAACAAGAACCATCAAATGTATTAGCAAATAAAACTGAAGATCTAGAAAAAGGGATTACCGCAGACTTATTCACAAACATAGATCCTATAAAATACTTTGGGAAAGAAGAATTCATAAAACAAAAGCACACCAATCTTACTGAAAATACAAGAAAAAACTTCATTAAATATTGGGATTATTTTAGATGGTTAAGTGCAGGACAAAGCTTAATTCTAGGAATTGGAACACTAGCAATTATTTATTTTCCAATAAAAGAGTTTTTAGCAGGAACAATGACTCTAGGAACTTTAACTTTTATTTATACTGTTTATATTGGAATGATTGGATATATGTTTGGTTTTGTTCATGGAATAAGAGATTATTATAGGGCAATGGCAGATTTCCAAGAGTTATTTGACTATGGAAAAATTAAAAAACAAATCCTAGATAAACCAAATGCAAAAGATTTAGAAATTAAACAAGGAACAGTTGAATTTAAGAATATGGATTTCTCCTATGGAAAAAGAAAAATCTTTAAAAATTTTAGTTTAAAGGTTCCTGCAAATAAAAAAATAGCTCTGGTAGGACATTCTGGTTGTGGAAAAACAACTCTAGTAAAATTATTATACAGAATGTATGATGTTAATTCAGGTGCAATTCTAATAGATGGAAAAGATATTAGAAATATAAAACAAGAATCTCTAAGAGAAGAAATGTCTATGGTTCCTCAAGAAGCTGTTTTATTTGATGATACTATTTACAATAATGTTAAATTTTCAAATCCAAAAGCTACCAGACAAGAAGTTCTTAGGGCAATAAAATTTGCACAGTTAGATAAGATAATTAAAGATTTTCCAAATAAAGAAAATACAATCGTAGGAGAAAGAGGAGTTAGATTATCTGGTGGAGAAAAGCAAAGAGTAAGTATAGCAAGAGCAATACTCTCAAATAAAAAAATATTAGTATTAGATGAAGCAACCTCATCTCTTGACAGCGAAACAGAACATGAAATCCAAAAAGATTTAGTAAATCTTATGCAAGGAAGAACCTCAATAGTTATTGCTCATAGATTATCAACAATAATGACTGCAGATATGATTGTAGTTATGAAAAAAGGAGAAATCGTACAAATTGGGACACATAATCAATTAATCTCTCAACCAGGAGAATATAAAAAATTGTGGGAATTACAAAAAGGAGGGTATATAAAATGAAACTTCAAACCCCAAGATTAATCCTAAGAGATATAAAGAAAACAGATGCTGAGAGTATTAGAAAAAATATCAATAATTTAAAGATATCAAAATGGCTTTTAGTTGTTCCATATCCCTATAAAAAATCTGATGCAAATTGGTGGACAAATCATTGTGAAGAACAACAAAAGAAAAAACCAAGAACAGACTATAGTTTTGGAATTGCTATTAAACCAAATAATAATATTGTTGGAGGTATTGGATTATCAAAAGTAGACAAGTATCAAGGAAGAGCAACCTTAGGTTATTGGATTGGAGAAGAATATTGGGGAAATAAGTATATGTATGAAGCAACAAAACAAATGATTAATTTTGGTTTTAATAAATTAAATCTAAGAAGAATAGATGTGGAAGCATTTACAGAAAATGAACCTTCAAATAATCTTATTAAAAAATTAGGGTTTACTTATGAGGGAACAATGAGAAAAGCACTAAGATGCAAAGCAACAGGAAAAATTCTTGATGGACATTATTATGGCATGTTAAAAAAAGATTGGGTTAAAATAAGGAAAAAATTAAAATGAAAGAACAAGCAATAGTCATCTTTATTCCCAATAATAAAGAGATAAATAAAATAAGGAAAAAGTATGATAAATATTATAAAAAATTCAAAAATCATATTACCTTATCATATCCTTTCAAAATTGGAAATCAAAAAATTCTTAATGAGCATATAGAAAATTCAATTAAGAGTATAAAATCTTTCAAAATTGTTTTAAAGGAATTAAAAAAATCAAAAAAGGATTATTATTTATACCTTTTAATTAAAAAAGGAAATAAAAATATATTAAAATTATATAAAAATCTTCATTCAAAACTTCTTACTAAATTTAAAAACAAGGATATGCCCAAATATATCCCTCATCTAACTCTTGGCTCTTTTAAAACTAATTTAGATATCAATAATGCTATAAAACAAATAAAATATCAAAATTTATCTATTAAAACAAAAATTAATGAAATTTGTTTGTTAACTTTTAAAAAAGGACCAGAAATAGAAAATATAAAGAGGTTTAATTTAAAATGATTCATTCAACTCACAATCATTCAACAGGTTCTGATGGAAAATTGACTCCAGAACAAGTTATCCTAAAGGCGATTGATTTAGGATGGGATTATGTTTATTTTACAGACCATTATTTTATGCCTGAAGAAACAAAAATAGATGCAGGAGGGAAATTTTCATTCTTTAATGAGAACTATATTAAAGAAATAAAACCACTTCAAAAAAAATATTCTAATAAAATAAAGATATATTTTGGGGTTGAAATGGGATGGCTTGAAGAATATCCTGGATGGATAAAAAATGAAATAAATAAACATGAATTTGATTATGTTATTGGTTCTGTTCATGATTTAAAAATTGAAGAGAAATATACTTACATAGATTCAGGTGTAGAAAACTTTAGAGATAATGCAAAAAAATTTGGTGGAGTAAAGTTTTTTGTTAAAGAATATTTTAATCAAATGAAACTTATGATTCAATCAGGTCTTTATGATTGTGTTGGGCATTTAGATGCAATAAAAGGGAGTAATAAAAACAATGAATTCTTTTCTGAAACAGAAGATTGGTACAAAAAAGAAGTTTTAAAGGTTTTAGACCTAATTAAAAAACACAATATAGTTATGGAAATAAATGCAAGCGGAATAAGAAAATGTAATGAACAATTTCCAAGTCTTTGGATAATTAAAGAAGCAAGAAAAAGAGACATCCCAATAACCTTAGGATTAGATGCTCATTGGGAAAAACATTATACTAATAATGATATGGATAAGATTACTGAAATTGCAAAACAAGCAGGCTATAATGAAGCTGTGAGATTTGAAAAAAGGAAAAAGATTAAGGAACAATTATAATTTTTTATAAATTATAACCCTAATTTAGGTTATAGTAACCTTTATAAAGGTTATTTTATTATCTTATAACATGACAGACTTAATACGCTTCCTTAATGAAAATCCTAATTCAAGAAAGATATTTGGAAAAAAGGAATTAAAAATAATTGAAAAACAATCTTGGGGGGTTAATTTAACCCAGTCTGAAAAAAATAGGTTGTCTAGAGACATTAGAAAAAAGTTTGAGTTTATAAAAGAAATTTCTAAATTTTCTGATGATTTTGATTTAAAAAAAGCAAGCACAACCAAAGCTATGATTAATAATGCTTTAGAAGTGATTAAAGAACATGAATGGTTTTGGAAAATAAAAGAGATTATACTTTTTGGTTCATTTGTTGAGAATAAATTTCATCTTTTTTCAGATATTGATATTGCAGTAAAATTTAAAGAGATTAACATTAAAGATGCAACAAAATTCAGAATACATATTCTAGGGAGAGTTAACAACAAAATAGATATTCAGGTTTATAATATACTTCCTGATAAAATAAAAAAAGAAATTGATAAAAATGGAAAAACAATCTATCAAAAAAAGAATTAATGATAAAACTTTAGAAATAGAAAGCTTCAGAGAACAATTATCTGAAATAATCCCAGAAAGTATAGAATTAGAAGATTATAAAAAAGATTTTAAAACAAAAGCAATATTTGAAAGATATGCAGAAAAAATAATTGAGGCAATTGAAGACTTAGCTTTTTTAGTAGTTAATTACAAAGGACTAAGATATCCTGAATTTGAAAAAGAAATTTTTGATATACTTTATGAAAATAAGATTATCTCAGAAATTCTTGCTAAAAAATTAAAAGGTGCAAAAGGCATGAGAAATATAATTGCCCATCAATATGGAAGTATAGATGATGAAATTGTGTTTGTAGCAATTACAGAACAACTAGGAAAAGATGTATCTGAATTTATTGATTTGATTGAGAAGGCGATAAAATGAAACCATTATTTAATTATAGAATCCTCATTTGATTCTTCGTCAACAGGCCCACCAGTTACTTTAATACTATTTTCAACTCCCTCATCTTCTTCTATTATTCTCTTCATATTCTCTTCTTCAACACCCTGATGAA
>Ga0172381_10002627_pt1 | contig 19640 bp, 27 predicted proteins | sample Leawel6488metaG_FD_119754 | JGI IMG/M metagenome (GOLD analysis project Ga0172381, IMG submission 119754) | Leachate microbial communities from a municipal landfill in Southern Ontario, Canada - Leachate well 64-88 metaG | ecosystem: Engineered > Solid waste > Landfill > Unclassified | place...
CCACCTCCTCCTCCACCACCTCCTGAACCATAAGAAGCACTCCATTCAGTACCATTACTTCCATTAACTCCATTAGCATTTACTCCTCCAGAACCTCCATCTCCACCATAAGTTCCGTCTCCATGTCCACCATCTCCACCGTGTCCAGTGTAAGCTCCACCACTACTGTCGGCATCAGAACCATCAACTCCGTGAGCATTTTTACCTCCTGCACCTCCTCCCCCACCACCTCCATAATAATTAGTATTAGAAATAGAATGTCCACCTGTTCCTCCATTATATTTAGTATTTCCTGTTCCTCCTGTTCCTCCTGCCCCACCACTAGAATTACCATTTGCCCAACCTGCACTTCCTCCTTTTGCAATAATTACATTAGTATTCCAATGAGTTTCGGTTCCACTAATATTACTTCCTCCTCCTTGACCAATTTGTATTCCAGAAACAGTTGAACCAGAAGTATAAGCAACAGAACTTGAAGAATATTCTCCACCTCCTCCCCCACTACTTCCATAATTTGTTCCTCCACCACCACCGCCACCACCTCCTCCAACACATTCAACAGTAATGTTGCTTCCATCTGTTGTAGCAGACCAAGTTGTTCCTGAAGTAATGTATGCTGTAGAAGTAGCAAGAGCATCGGATATAATGTATCCTGTTATTAAATCAATAACTTTCTGTGGTCCTATCTGTTTTTCATAAGCATCCTTAGTTGTTTCAGCATAATCTAAATCATACCATTGACCATCTTCTTCCTTAATAAACTGTGGATAACCGAATAACATTGTGGAGTATTCGTTGACCTTAATCTTCTCTCCTCTAATATTTTTAGTCTTTGTACTTTTAAGAACAGTCATTTCATTATCCTTTCTTTTTTCAATAACTTCATTTTCTGCAACAGGAACTATATCTCCAGTCTTAAAAGCATATTTAACTTTATCATTAGAAATATCTTCGTAGCCAACTATTTGTTCTTTTTGAACAACCAGTTTAAATTCATCTGCTACTTGAGTATTTGGTAAAGGTGCTTGACTTGCTCCTATCAATGCAGTTGCACCTGCTACTGTTAGAATTGTATTTTTAAGAATTTTATTCATGTTAAATACTAAATATGAGTTATGTAATCACTTGAAGGATTAAAATATATTGTGTTTGGTTCTGCTGTTACAGTCCATCCCATTACTCTAATAACATCATCTGCTCCACTTGGTTGTGTTGCAGTAATATCTCCAGCATCTGTTCCAATATATACTGGAGCGCCCAATGCTATTGAGGCAGGGAAAGCAGCACTTCTAACAGTTCCATTAAGCAATATATTTGTTGCTTGACCATCGTTAGCAGCTAGAATACAGATTCCAACAACTACAGGTCCAGCAGTTGCAGACGCATCAGCATCTGTCAATAACCATTCTGTTGCAGTTACATCTAAATATATTAAATCTCCAACTGCTAATGTTGCACCAGCAGTTCCAGTTACAGTTGTTCCACTCCATTTTTCATCAGCTGAACCAGCAGGATCTAAAGCTATTGAAGCATTTTCTGATAAAGTATTAACACCACCTAATGTTAATGATGGTAATGTCCAAGTTCCTGATGTTGTCCAAGTTCCTTTAGCGACTGAAGTATCCAATGTCTTATTATCTAATTCTTCTGTTCCAGCTAAAGTGGAAAGAGTACCAGTTGTCGGTAATGTTACATCGGTTGCAGCAGTAGTTGTTAATGTTAAAGCATCTGCTCCTGAAAGTGTTAATGATCCACTTGCTGGAGTAAATGAAGTTACTGTTGCAGCATTACCAGTTATTGAACCAGCAATTGCATTTGTTACTTCTAAATCTGTAAACCAACCTTTAGTTAATCTTGAACCTGTCTCTCCGAGAGAACCTGTCATTGTAATATTAGTAGTTCCTAATGCTAATGTTGTAGCACCTCCTAAAGTTAAAGTATTAGCGCTATGAGTCAATGTTACATCAGGAGTTGATGGTGCAGAATTCCAACTTATTACACTTTCATTACCTAAGAATAAATCAGACCAAGCTATTGCTGTTGTTCCTAAAGCATCAGTATTATCTGTGTCTGAAACTAAAGTAGTATTGATTGCTACACTTGCAAGATTATCTAATGCTGTTGTAGCTCCTGAACCACTAACTGTTGACCACTCCATTGCACCTGTTGATGCGTTTGAATGTAGATATTTATCTTTATCTCCAGAAGAAGTTGCAGCCAAAGCAGTTGCTTGTTGATTAGCAGTAATAATATTGTTTCCTTCAATTGAAACTAATCCAGCACTTACTCTTGCAAAAGTTGTATCTGTTAAATGACCTAATTCAATATCTCCAGAACTATATATCTTTCCAGCTTCTCCATAAAAAGAATAATTATTAGCACCATTTATGGCACTACCTCTAACACCAATATTATCTCCTCCAGCATGAGTTCCATTTACATATCCATAAATTCCTTGTGCCTTAGCAGTGTCTCCAGTTGCACCAATTTTACCTACTCCAGTGACTCCTCTAGCTTCATTAGCACCATTAGTAACACTAACACCACCGACTCCTGTTCCTGTATCAGATGCAGAAGCGACAGACTCTCCAACTACTCCAATGTTTCCTGAATATGAATGACCAGAATCAGCTTGAGAACCAACTATTCTTGCTGTTGGCCAATCTGTTAAGTTTGCTGTTGCACCGAATAGACCAGTTGTACCAGTTGCAGCACCCAATGTTGGTGTTACAAAGACTGGACTTGATGCTAGGGCTAATACAGTTCCAGTTCCTGATAAAGTATATTCTGAGGCAACACCAGTTGATGCAGCGAATCCAGCAATCGTTGATGCTGTACCTGTATGTCCTGAAGATGTCCAACCCAATGAACCCAAATTTGCATGAGATGTAACTACACTTGTACCAAATTTAGTTGTAAAGACTGATTGTGTAGAAATTGGAGCATCAACTCCTTGCTTAATAATATATCTACCTAGTAACATTCCTAATTGTGAAATATGTGGAGGAACATTATCTGGTGCTGATTTAGCTTCAGCTTCAGCAGCTGTATTGTATTGTGCTTGAGGATAAAGCAAAGCAATAGTAATTGTACTATCACTCATTTCTCCATATACCCATACATTAGCATATTTATTAGCACTTAAATTTTGCAATGTTGCTTGAGAAACATCATTGTATTGTAGAACAGAGTATTGAGTAGCATCAGACTTTTGCCATCCACCTGTTGAAGATTTCCAGTAATATTCAAAAGTTCCTGTTACAGAAGTATCTAATCCAGCGAAAGCAGTATCATTTAATGCTGCCCAAACTGTACCAGCACTAACTGCTACATTGCGAGTTCCTGTTGCTGATAACATTAGACCTCCAACATAATCATCACGTCTAACTAATCCAAAACTTCTTAATGCTTGAATTATGTTAGTCATTCCATCGGTTACCCACCAAGGAGTATTTACTACATAAAGTTCTTCAGCGCTATTAACAGTATCATTTACTACTCTTGCTAATGGGAACTCTGTATCATAATCCCAAGTTGAAGATGTTTTAGTGACTATTTGAGGAGTACCAGAATTGTACTCTACTCCGATATATCTTGATGAATCAGCAGGTATAGATATATCAGCAGGAGCAGACCAATTAAAAGGAATCAATTGAGCATTATCATCATCAGTTGCTTTAATAAATCCAGTACCTCCAGTTACTGCTACTTTACTTCCTGTTGCATCAGAAGCAACACCACCAGTCTTTCTTCCAGTAGAACCAAAAGAATTATTAAAATCATTCTGTGTTGTATATGTCGGAGTACCAATTAAAGTAGGCATAACAACATTAGATGATGTTATTGTTGACCAAGTAGGAGATGCAGAATTTGCTCCATCTCCAGTTTGAGATAAAAATTGTTTTGTAGTTGTAATATTTCCCGCTAATCTTGTAGCAACACCTGAGACAGCACCATAAATAGTATCTCCCAATGTTGTCATTGGATTAGACATTGCTGAACTTGTACTAAAGTTAGAATCAACTGTTAATGTTTTTGAAGTTGTTCCTCCAGCAATAGTAAATCCAGTTGATTGATAAGCAAGAGTTAATCCATTTAATGCTCCTGCTAAGTTAAGTCCTCCAGTTGAAACTATGAAATCAGTTCCAGCATTACCAATATTAGTAATAATATTATTGGCCATGTCTATATTCCCACCGGTAGAAATGCTAGAAGCATTTAATGTTGTGAAATATCCAGTATTTATTCTAGATGACGATGTTCCTAATGTATCTGAAGTATTACAGAATGCCCAAGCATTTGATGTAATTTTACATAATGCAGAAGGACTTACTGGACTTCCTCCTCCAGTAACTGAAGCATATGTAATTGATCCTAACATTAAGAATATTCCTATCAAGAATATTGATAAAATTTTGTTTAATGTTTTCATGTTAAGAAATTAAATTAGCTGTTTCCTTAACTAGAATGTATCCAACATCCATGTTATCGGAATTACCATTTATTATGTATAATCCCTGAGCAATAGAACCAACTCTTGTCTTGTGTGTTGCAATCGCAACTCCATCTAAAAAGAAAATAATGTAATCGGGACCCCATTCAATTTTAAATAACTTTTCTGCGCCATGAATCGTTGAACCTGTAATTGCTGTTGTCTCTGTTGTTCCATCGTCATCGTATGAAACTACTTGGAATACTGCTCCAACTACTTCAAAATATATCGATCCTCTTGTTGGTGCTGAAGGATTCAATAATGCAATCTTTCTAGCATCTCCTGCTGTCGGTGCGGCTGGTATATTTACAGCGAATTCAACAGTTCCTCTTTTAATCTGAGGATAAGAACCTATTTCTGCGGCATTCAATCTTACTTTATTGGATGAAACTGAAGGAGTACCATCAATCGTTTTAAAAAACGATGTATCATATCCCCTCATTATTGCATCATAAATAAAACCATCTCTTGGTTTTATCTCTGACTTTGCATCCATTACGAATACATTTTCCATGCTTTTTATTATTTATTATAATCTTAATCCTGCCCCCAATGGCCACATAAGGGGCAGAGAAAGACTACGAAGGCTGAGCTGTATTTATTCCACCTGTCATGTAGTTTCCTACAAACAATACTTTGGTTGAAACTAAATTCAATCCTCCGTTTATTGCTGTTGGGAATCTACAACCTGAAATAATTCCTGAATTAGCATTATCAGCATTTAATGATAACCACTTTGTTGGAGCGGCACCAGCTTCATCTAATTCAAATACACTATCCTTAACATTTAGTCCGAAGAATGTCACAGCGGCAGAACCACCAGAACCAACATTTTCTCCAATTGATTCTGCTGTTAGGTCATGGAATCTACAATTTCTAATCATTAGTTGAGTACATCCACCGTAATCTGTTCCTTGAAGAACAATACCTTTTGTTCCCCAGCATACTTCACAATCATCGAATAAAGAATCTGAACCCTTTCCTCTTATTCCTGCTGCTACTTGAGCAACTGTTCCAGGTCCAATCAATACTTGAATTGCACCTCCTTCAAACTTTGATCCATATGCTCTGAATCTATCTCCCGTGACAGTTAATGCTACTGCTGAAGTTTCATCTTCTGCGGCAACACCGATATTTACTAAAGTGACATCGTCTGCATGAACTAACATTCCAGCTGCATCTTCTGTTGATGGTTCAATATAAGTCGCACCTCTTCCTCCCATAGATTCGATTTTGATATTGCTAATAGAATGAGGAACAGTCACTGTTTCATCGAATGATCCTGGAGCTACTAATACTTCCCATCCGCTCTTCAAAGCATTAACTGCGGCTTGAATGGTTGTATAAACTGATGGAGTTCCATCTTCATAAGACTGATGTGTCTTTACGAAATCAACATAATTATCATTTGTTGAAGGAACTACATACAATGTCTTTCCTGCTGTGCCTCTTTTAAATCTTGCGATAAATTCTGGATCCATCATTACTTCTCTTACCGCTAAAGATAATTCGTCTGTGAATTTCATTTTTTTAGAAAGGCGATAACCCTAGAAGAGTCGGGGTAGATTTTTCTCTGATTATCGCCCAAATTAAACCCCTTAATAATCCTAGTAATTCTTTACACCTGAGAAATGAACCGGGAATGGTGTGTCAACGTATGTCACTGTTAAACTTCCTGTATTCAATGCTGTAGTTCCTCCAACGAAGTTTGAACCTGTGGCATTTTCAATTATGATAAATCCAATCACTGCTACATTGTCTGGAACTGCTGGGAATGTGATACCTGCTACTGTTGTAGCAGCTGTTCCCATTACAGAACCCATTGTACCATCGTCATCGATGTAGAATACAACTACGTTCTTGTATCCTGTAGCAATTGTTCCTGATATAGCGGCACAATCAACTGTGGTCTTGCTATATAGGTTTCCATTCAACATATAGCGGATAGTGTTAGCTATCTTAGCTAATGTTGTAGTGGCTGATATAACTAATCCTCCTGTGTTAAGGACATGGCCTTGAAGAGCATTAGCTAGCTTTTGATCGCCTAAAGCGATACTTTTATTATCAATCATTTTTTTGCTATCTTAATTTATTATCTTCCCTTTAAGCAAGGGCTTCAGGAATTTTATCTTTATTATCTAGATTCTCTTTATTCTCAAACATAGCTTTGTTTGTTTGCATCTGAGAATCTTTAATAACATCTGCAATCTGCTTTGGAACTTCTACATAAACACCTTTCATGATGTTTACCCTATATCCATTTAAAGTAACTGGTATGGTTACTCCTGGCTTTTCTCCTATTCCTAAAGGAATATAGACCATAACTTTAGGCTGTGCTGATAATTTCTCTCTCATTATCTCAGCCTTACTTCCAGCCTTTACTCTATTTTCTGAAATTCCTGTATGGTTTACTCTAGGAGCAGGAGCTTTTATTTCTTCTTCTTTCTTTTCTACTTCTTCTTCCTCAAGTTCTTTTCCTTCTTCTTCATCTTCTTTAGATGCAACTGAATCTTTACTTTTTTCAGTAATCAATTCAATAGCTTTCTTTCGATTAAACTTAGGAAGTGATATTTCTAGTTCTTCTAACTTTACTTTCAATTCTTCATTTGTTAAGTCTGATATCATTTTAGTTTTATATTATTTTGATTATAGGGAGGTATTTCTACCTCCCTCAATCAAGTCCAGACTAGGCACTTACTGCGTGTTCGATTCTTAGCATGAAATCCTCATTCAATCTTACTGCTACAAATGTTGACTTCCAACCTGATGTAGCTCTCTGATTCAATGGATCAGCTGCTCCAGCTGAACCTAAAGGCTTAATAACATTCTGAAGAGTTTGTCCATTGATGCTTGTAACACCATATGCTTCTTGGGCAATAATGATTGTTGCATATACATCGATAGAACCAGAACCTCCTGCTGTGAATACCTTAGCTTCAGTAGATTCAATGAATCTTACTTCTCCTAAAGTACCAACTTCGTTTTCCATTGCTTTCTTCTGTCCATACTGTTCTACTGGAATCCATCCAGGGATGTCTTGTAAATCGTAAACTGTATCAGGATGTACGAAAGCGATGTAGCAAGCAGGTAATGGAGTTGTGTTAAATGCGTTTGAAGGATCTACAATCTTTGTCATCTTCAAGGCATTAGCATTCTTCAATGTTCTTACTGCTTCTTTGATTTCATTCTTAGTAATCTTCATTGCTGCTGTAATTTCTGTCCTAGATGTAGCTGTTGAAGCATACTGAATTGTCATTCCAGCTGCCAATACGTCTCTTGTCAATCTGTCGAAAGTATTAGCTGCCTGTTGTCCTAACAAAGAGTTAGCTTCTTTCAAAGCATTGTCTTCAACTGTGTACTGAAGTACATCTGTTAAAGTCAAGAAATCTCCATATTGAGAAACAGAAGCGGTAACGTCTGTCTTAGCCATCTGACTTCCTACTGGAGTAACACCCTCTGTTAAAGGAGTAGTTGCTGGAGCTAGTAATGAGTATCTTCTGAACTTAATTGTACCACTTGAATTTGCTGGGATGTTTCTCTGTTGAGCAAACATTAAGTAATTCAAGGCGGGTTTAGCAATCATGAGCAGTCGTCTGTCGTAGTAGTTGTTTACCGCTGCATCAATCTGCACTGTGGTTGTTGGATTCATTTTTTCGCCATTTTATAATTATATTAGCCTCTACCGTGTTTCTTGTCCCATGCTTCAAATTCTTTATCAGTCATTTTATTGAAATCAGGATATTTTCCTTTCTCTCCTGGTCTTCTCTGACTTCCTCCTAATTCAGATTCTTTGTCTTCTTTGTCCATTTCTTTTTTCTTCTTTTCTAAATTATCAGTCTTTGGAACAAGTTTACCTAGCTTGGCGGCTAAACCAGCATAGATAAATTCTACTGGAACCTCTTGATAAGCCTTATGAGCCATATACTTCCTGATTCCTGCCTCGAAAGGTTTAGCTTCAGGATGGTCATTAAGGAAATTTCTCAGTTCCCTTTCATCGGATTCAGACTTAATGTGATTTAAGATTGGACCTGCAATCCTTCTGCTTTCTTTTTTAATCGCTTTCTTAGCTTCAGGTTGTAGCAAATCTTCTTCATCATCATCGTCGTCTTCCTCTTCTTCATCATCGTCTTCATCCTTCTTTGAAAGCTTTTCTATCTTCTTGTTCTTTCTTTCGATGATATAATCTTTGACTGACTTCCTAGAAGGAGGTTCGTCATCGAATTTAAGTTCTTCTTTCTTTTCTGTTTTCTTTCCTTTATCTTCTTTTTCTTTGTCTTCCTCTTCTTCATCTTCTTTCTCATCAGTCTCTTCTTCCTCAATTTCTTCGGCATCTTTCTCTTCGTTCTCTTCGCCTTCAATTGGCTTTGCTTCTTCTGCCATGTTTTATTTATGATTACTCGCTTCAGTGGAAAATGGCGATTAACCACATCTGCGGATTTATTATCTCTAGGTTTCGACAACCTAGGCTGACAAAAACTCCTCGTTTGAGGAGTAATATTCATCTTAAAGTATCGTTGTAGGTTTTCTAACTTCAAGAGGAGTAATACTCCTCTATCGGTTCTGAGTCTTTGTCTATTTTATTCTATTATAATTTCAAGCAAACATAATGTCAAGCTTACTCGTACGCATCGAAATCTTCAGCACTCATTCCTTTACCTAAATCAATCTCTCTAATCATTCTTTCTGGTAATCTTAAAAGCTTTTGTCTGTCATTCATTCTTGTTGTAGTAATCTTCCAATCTTCAATAGTTTTTATCTTTAATTTTTCATCATCAGTCTTATCTTCAACAATATCTTTTATAATATTAACATTGTCTTCTAGTATCTCAGCGATAATCTTCCATCCAGGATGTTCGCTTAAAGAAACAAGACTTGCTCTTACCTCTTGTTCTGATAAATTTTTATCTTCTGCCATATTATTGTAACATCATTCCAGGTTGTGTTGTTCCTGCCTTAGACTTAGAAGCAGGAGTCATTGAGCCTACTTCAGTAGGAGACTTAACCTGATTATAATTATCTATCTTCGCTCCCATTTCTTGAGGTTGTTCTTGTATCTCAAGTTTCTTCTTCATCATATATTTATGAGCTTCTACATGAGCCAATTTAGCAGCTGTTGATTCAGCTCTATTGTGAATCTCAATATGAATCATGTCATTATCCATTGGACCAACTTGAGGTAATTTGTTTTCGTCAATCTTTACGTTCTCATCCTCTGCTATAATCTCGTCTGGTAATGGAGGTATCAATATACTTAATTCTTGAGTAGGTATCCTCAAAAGCCTTCCTAGCTTCTTTAAACCATATCTCTTATTGACATCAGGGTATTGTGCAACTGCATTAAGATAAGATAAGAACTCATTGTAATCTTTCTTTCTCTTAACCTCGGCCATATAGGAACTCTCGATATAAATATCATATCCATCTAAAGCAACGATATCGTCTCTAGTAATCTTCTTCCAAATAGGAGCCAATACTCCTCTGATTCTTAATGTCTGTTTTGATATTCCTTCTTTGAAATGTTTACTGATAAGAATTGTGTACTGTTCCCAGAATGCTTTCTCTGACCAAGAAAATATTTTAGCTGATAATGATCTTCTTGAATCAGCCCCAGCTGTTACTAATTGATTTTCTCCTAAGGTTCTATCTTGTGTCGGTGTTATTCCTTGTGCTGTCTCAGGAGATGCTGTTGCCTTTTGTGCAGCTGTATCTAATAAATTAAGAATCAAATTAACTTGTTGATAGAATGTTGATTTTGTAATAGGAGCAATCGCTGTTGTCACGTCTCCACCTTTGACAGGAATAAACTTATTGAATCCAAAATTTAAATCTTTTCTGTTTGTTATTCTATCAGAATCAAAAGCATACATCGGATATAAATCTGCCTTAGCGCTATCAATACCCAAATTAAGCAAAACTGCTTTCATCCTTTGTTTATCTTCTACTAGATCAGGAATAGAAACACCATCCCAATCGTTAGACATAGGGAATAATGCTCTATCTATAATTGGCCATCTCTTTGCAGGCTTTCCATCTTCTTCTTTTAATTCAGTACATCTAATCAATACAGAAGAATTGTTAGCTGTGCATATAACATATTTCTTTCCCTTGATATGAGTAAACCATTGCAAGATAGGATATTCGTAGTTCTCATCAAGTAATTCCTCGCTGTATGTTGTTGATTCTCTATTCTGTGCTTCATCATGAGCTTCTTTAGCTTCCTCACTGATATTATCAATTGTTGATTTTCCCTTTGTAATCTTATCAAGATTAAAGTATGAAGGATTAGATTGCATTTCTTGCATTGACATACCAACTTCTCTTCCTCCAAATCTCATTGCGCCTGCTCCTTTCATTCCTCCATTGACTGAAGATGCTCTAGGGTCTCTTAGAAAAGATATAGCATCAATATTTTCTGCAACAGGACAAAGTCTTTCTCTATCGAATTGATTAAGTAAAACTAATCCTCGGCCATAAAAGCAAGTATCCCAATCCCAGTAATAATCAACGACCTCTTTATCCATTTTATCGTAATCATATTCAGCCTTAGCCTGCATATTCAAAGCTCTATCATAATCTCCTTCTTCTCTAGGTTCGAAAGAAACAGATAATCTATCTGTGTATAGTGTTGCAAAGACTGTGTTGAATATTGCGAATAGTGTAGGATCTCCGACTTTAGAATCATCTCTCTTCTGATTATTAAAAAGCTTCAATCGTTTTAGATTGATAGCTCTCTTAGATTCTATATGCTTATAAGATAAATCGTATTCAGTCTTAACTTGGTTAAGATATGATTCTTGTTGCTCAGAAGACAAACCAGAAAGATTTTCATCTTTGGTTTCTTTAGTTTCAGTTTTTATACTCTCGACATCAGTTTCAATAATTTCATCGCTTTCCTTTTTCTCTTTTTGTTTAGCCATTATTTTTTAGTAGGCTGTTTGTAGTTTTTAACTTCACCAGAATAAGATTTCCCATTTATGGAACAAACATGAATATACTGATTCTTGTTAATCGTTTTGTGATAACCTTCCCTCCTTTCTTTATACAATTTAGAAAATCCTTTGGCATATCTTTTATCCATTATAAATCTTAGCTAACTTAATGTCAATATCAGCTCTTTGTTCTTTAATATTATCAATATATTTTTTCTTTCTAACAGCCCATTCATGGCCATACTTACTCTTCCTTCCTTTCTTCGATCGATATTCATGATGAGGAAACTTGCCTGAGAATGGAACTGATATCCTAACTCGTTTTACCATACTAGTATATTTCCATATCTTGTGCTTTAATCTCTTCTTGATGATTTTGGTTCTCTTCAAACTCGACTGGCCTGGCTATCTGATTTTGATATGCCGCTGAATCACAATTACTTACCAATATTCCATTAGCATAAAATACTCCATCGTCTTTAACAGTTATGTTATATACTTTTCTTTTTGTAATAATCTGGGTATTTCTTTCTCCATTCTCTTGAGTCAAATCTAGATTTGCATCTTCTATTACAAAATTTTCCATTGACATTATATGATTTATACTCTTTTCCGCATTCAAAACAAACTTTAATAGATTCTTTTGAAATTGAATTTTTAGAGTGTTGGCGATGCCATTCTTTTCCTTCTTTTGATTTATGCCACTCTTTAGATAATTCTCTAATATTATCAAGATTCTTAATGCGACTTTCCCTAAACTTTTTATCTTTCCACTTTTCTTTAAAATGTTCCGATAAATGTTTGCCAAATTGTTTGCGCTCCAAATTACTAATATCGTTATTAAAAGTATTACCGTCTTTATGATGAATAACAAAGCCTTTTCCAACTTTCCTTTTATTATAAAATTCCCAAATCGCAACATGAAGTCCTTTAGGATTCTTCCTTCCTTTGTTTGTATTCGATTTACTGAGATAATACTTTCTCTTCCCTCCCATGAGAGAATAGGATTTTCCATCGAATATAATAATCTTTTGTATTTCCATACAATTTGATTGAATAAACTAAATCTGCTTATACTATTATGATAGTCTATGGAATCAAGATTGTCAAAAGAATTACCATTAAATATCTTATGATCTTTTGTTCCTATTATTCCAATATTTTCAATCACTTCTTTGAATCCAGTTTCTCCAGACCATAATACTTCTTTTATCCCAGTAGGAGTTATTACCTTATCTCCGATTTTTATATCCTTAATTTTTATATCTCCCTTGATTGTTTTAATTAAAGTATCTCCATCCAAACAAACATCATCATGGACAGCATGAGGAAACCTGATTAACTCTTCTTCTAATTCAATGCACTCTTTATCAATGTGATAGATTGTACCCGCCTCATATCGAGGAATAAGGCCTCGTATTCTCATATTCTTCTCTGTTTGCCTATGTTTCAGAACTTTGACTGTAAAAAATTTGTTCCTCTTTCTCTTCTCATCATCTAAGAAAGGTTTGATTACTTGCTCATAAACTCCTTCTTCAATTCCAATCTCTTCACAATGAGTCTCATCGTAAATATCAAACATGAAATTGATTAGTTCTTTTGGATTAACTCTTAATTTGAAAGATTTAAAATACCAATTGTTTTCCCTATCGACATAATTTATAGTCACTCCGATATTATCTGATGAGTTCTTCATCTTCAATCCTTTGTCTCTCATTGCTGATGCAGGGTCTATTGTCACGAAACATCTTGTCTTTAATCTCTTAACATATTCCATTGTGGCATAACGAAACCAATTCTTTTTGAATTCCTGGTTGCCTTCATCGACTGGGTCTTGTTGATATAAAGCAGCAAAATCATATGATCCGATATCTCTTCTTTTCCTCTCTAAGAAATCAATAGGGTACTTGTCTGGCCATAAAGCCTCGCCACGTTCCCTATAATCGTTGTTATCAAGCGATATGGCTGGAAAGCAAGTTATATCCCATTCTTTGATAGAACCATCCTCAGAAGCTTGTTTAAGGACTCTACCGACTAAATCGTCATCATGCCATCTGGTCATAATAAGAATCATAATACTCGGTGTTTCTTCTCTAGTTAAGAATGTTGAAGTGTACCATGCCCATATTGATTCTCTTACTACCTCAGAATTAGCCTCCTCTTTGTTTTTAAATGGGTCATCGATAATACCAACTTTGAAACCTTTACCAGTGATAGGTCCTCCAATACCAACAGCGAAATACTTTCCTCCTTCTGTTGTCATCCAATTAGCTTTGGCCTTTACATCTTTTCTCAATCGAGAATTAAATAGCGCATGATAGTTTGGACTCTCCATTAAATCTTTAGTTGATAAACCAAAAACAGTTGCTAAGTCTTGAGAATAACTAACTGTAATAATTGGAAGTGTAGGATCCTTTCCCAATACCCAAGCAGGAAACTTAATAGATATCTCTTCACTCTTTCCATGTCTTGGAGGCAATTCGAATATTAGTTTTGTACTCTGTCCTGATTTTAATCTTTCGTATGCCCTTTGTAGTTTGTCTGCGATTACTTCGTGATGCCAATTCATCTGATACTTCTTATCAACAACAATACAAAAATCTCTAAAATTATCTCTTCCCAATTTCAATGCTATCAATTTCTTTTTATCTTCCTCCGTTAAGTTGTCTAAATTGATTTTCATCTATTTCAATAAGATTAAGATTATCTGTTGGTCTGCCTGCTAGTAATTCTGCATTCTTAACTATCTTGTCTAGAGAATTAGATAGAACAAAGTATTGCTCTTTCTTCAATTTCTTTTCACTCATTGCTTCTATTATTCTATCTCTTTCTTTTAATAATTTGGTTAAAAAAGGAATCACTTCCTCTTTATAAGCTTTACTATTCCTAAACTTCTTAGGATTCTTAGCATAAGCCTTAGAATATCCAGCATCAATTAAAGCTTTTCCTTCTCCACCTTTCCCCACCAATATATTTCTAATGGCTTTTTTAGCTCTTGTGGTAGCTTTTGTTTCTATTTTATCTTCTGTCACTTTCTTTTTAGTCTTTTTTATTTTCCCCATAATTTAATTTTCTTTCTTTTGTTATAAATAATGGATGCGAACTATCAATCATCATATCTCTAATATCCAATAAAACCTCAATTATCAAGTCTTGCTTAGAATTTATTTGACTTTGATATCCATCTCTAATAAATTCAATATTATTAAAATCTGTCTCTATCTCTTTTCTATTTCTCATATGTTTTTATTATTTAATAATCTTCTAACTATTTCTTCTACACAATTACTAACTACTCCATTTCCGCACATCTTATATCTTTGCGTATCGCTTATCTTTCCTTCTGTTCCTTCGGCAGTCCAATTATCTGGATAAGCCATTAGTCTTTCACACTCTAAAGGAGTTAATCTTCTTATTCTCATATGCTTTTTGTATTCCTAATTCAAAACCTCCAATGCCACTGAATAATGATAAGTATTTCATACTAGAAAGGAATATCCTTATATTTATTAAATAATTATTTTAGTCAAAATTTTCCATCCAACTGAATTTATTCTATCTAGAGGATCTTCTGTATTTTTGAATCCCTTAATAATAATATTAGTATCTCCAATTTTTTCTAAACCTATAAATGATAAATTCTTAGAACTAATATCTGCATGATTTATACATAATTCTCTTGCCTCTATTTCTTCAGAAGGATCATTTAAAACTATAAAATCTCCAAACTCTATAGTTTGACCAGGATATTTACTTCCGATTAAAGAATACAAATTAAAACTACGTTTAATATTAGAAAAAGGAATTACTATATGACCTAGTCTTTTATAGAAAGATATTATGTTTTTAATATATTTAATCATATTTAGAAAGGAATATCTTTAACGTCTATCTCTTCGCTATCTTCTTCTACTTCTTTCTTTGGTTTATCGTATTGCTCAAACTCTTTCTGTGTTGCCTTATCTATCTTATTCTCTTTGGGTTCGTACTCATTGATATATACAGTCTTAGTGTTTCCATATTCATCGGCTGTCCTCCTATTCGATACCATTAGATTAACATAATGCTTACCATTCTTCTTTGATTCTGCTGCATACCCTTCACAATCCTCTAAACATATACTAATTGCTATGTTTCCATATTGACCTACTTCTCTACCTCTCCCTACATACGTCTTGTCTGATTGCATAAGTTTTAATTTATTATCTGGCCTGTTAATTTATAATAATTTTCGTTTCTCATTAACCTTCTTACTTTGAAGATGTTCCTTAGGTTTATCTTCTCGATTGGTATTCCTTTGCTATCAAGGAAGATTATTTTATCTGGATCAATAGCATCGACCTTTTTTGATAACATTTCTCTTGATTCTCTTGCATAACAATCTATTGCTTGATTAGCAACAAGGTTATCATGAAGTTGTTGCATATCGTCTATATTTAATCCTCCGCAAACTTTTGCTTTTTTCATGTTAATCCAAATTTATATTATTTGGTAAAAATACTATTTCTCTTTTTCTTTCTTCTTTTTCAAAAAGAGAATGTTTTTCTGGATCCTCCTCTGCTACTAATTTTCCATCTTTGGTCCACAGTTGAGGACATAATCTTACTGGATTTTCTGGTGTTCCGAGACCTCGTTGTTCTTCTGTATAAATTAACTCAATAATTTTTGCCATATATTAAATATTATTTTTATAGTGGAGAGTGAAGGATTCGAACCTTCTTTCAAGCTTTTCGAGATAGCGACATACTCTTAGGCTTATTCTACCATTGAAATAACTCTCCAGAGAGGAAGAATATCCTCTCTTAATAAATACTGAATCCTCTATCTTCTTGAAACTGAATCTGTTCTGACTTACTCATATTAAGAAACTTCTTACATTCACTCTTCATTTTTACAATATCGTCTTTATTATTGAATAGTTTTTCTCCATTCAATATATAGTCTCCCATTATATTCATTTGTGGGTTTTTTCCATTCTCCCAAGAATAATCTCCTGGGTTGTAATAATTCTCATGAATGTAAATCAAGGCTTCGCAGCTATAATTCTTATAGATTCTCCTGATATCATCGTTATCTGGTACATAGTCTTTGCTTATAAGCCAGTTTAAAGGCATATATTTACCATCAAATCCCAATAATATACCTTCTCCCCACCATTTAACGATTGAGTAATCTCCTTCGAATGATAGGCAATTAGACCTGACTGTGTATTTTACACCATTAGATAATGTTCCTTCGCTTAATATCTTTGACTGCTCATCGCATGATCCTTTTTCTATTCCATCTAATTCTGAGTAGAACTTTTCGATGAGAGTCTTTTCTTGTTTATTATCTGTTTGGGTAGAGACTGGAACTTGTACAGTTTCTTCTATAAAATTTTCTTCTTTTTCCATCAAATCATCAATACTAGCCTTAATGATTGTCTTTTGTGAAGGAGATAATACAACTGATTGCATTATCAGCGCTGACAATATCATTAACAAGGCTATGTATGTTGTGATTATTCCTCTATTCTTTAAATTCTTCATATTTTTATTTACTTCTTTTTACCTCCTTTCTTTGAACCGCATTTGCTTTTCATTTTTTTTCTTATTTAATGATTATTAAAGATGAATCGACTTTATTTCTTTTTTAGAATAATCCAACTCTTCTTCAGTTACTGCATTAAATTGATTTCCTCTGTTTCCATTTACATTGATACTCTCCACTAATTCTCTAACTAGATTAAGTTTCTCTTTTAATCCTAGTTTTATTTCGCAGGAATCAAACCTTATAAATTCAAAAGGAAACGATTCCTCTTTAAGTCCATATAGTTCTTCAAGAAATGAGACTGTGAAATCATATAGCTTACATGATCTACAAATTATATTCCTTGAAACTCCATCTTTATCTTTTAAGGACTTAATAATAGCTTTAAATTCTTTCTCTGATAATAATAATGATTCTAGAATTATCATATTTTTAACTTGCTTGTACTGGCTCTTCGATCTTCAAGCTTACTCTTAGTCCATGCTTAAATCCGAATAGCTTAGAAACAAGCTTAATGGCATTTGCATTGACTCCTTTCTTTCCGATTACAAATGACATATCTTCAGGGGCAACTCTTAGCTTTAAGAAGATTCCCCTTTCATCCTCAATCTGTTCGACTGATACAGAATTAGGATTATTTACTATCTCTTTTATTAAGTTGGAAAGAAACTGTTCTGGTGTATTATTCATTTTATTTAAAATTATTGTTATATTCCGAATACCTCGCAAATCTGGTCAACTATTTCTCCCTGCTCTAAATCAAAGTCTCTCTTTTCTATCGTTTTCTTAATCATTTCTTTAACAGAAGATATAATTTGTTTGTTGGAAGGAAGGATATCAATGATGTAATCTTCTTTCATCAATTCATCCCATTTATTTTGATATGTCTGAAGTGATTCTTTTGGAAGGTCATATACCATCTTATTTACCATTGAATCAAACTTCATTTTTGGTTTTTCATCTTCTCCTTTGGGAGTTAATTCTTCTAGGATTTTGATTCTTTCATTTTCTATCTCTATTGCTTGAGGCCTTACAATCTTTAAAAACTTGTTTCTATTTCTTAATTCTTCTCCATGAGAAGGGAAATTAAGGATTGATAATAGAAAATCTATCTGACTATTTTTAAACTTCAAGCTAGCAATTTCTGAACCTTCTACCTTTGTTTCTGTTTCCTTCTCTTCTTTTTTTCCTTCTTTTTTTTGTTCTTCCATTTTATTTTTTTAATTTTAAATCAATGGATACTACTTTGAATTCTTTCATTAAGCCTTCTACTTCTTCTAGGAATAGCTTCTGGTTTGCTACTGAGAGATCATAGTGCTTAATCATGCCTGAAATCTTAGATGTATCCAAGATGTTTTCTTTTATTGGATGAATCGTTTCCTGCTCAAGAACCTTAATTCTACCATCAAGGCTGCCGACCATTTCTTGAACAATTTCTATTACTTTTTCGTTAGTTAATTTTACCATTATCTTATTTTACAACGTCTATTTACAAAAATCAAGATTTATTTCTTCTTTAAGTGTTCTATCAATTCGTCTAGGTTATAAATTAACCAATATTCTCCTCCCTTCGCTTTCCAATTCTTCTCAAATTCTATCTGATTATCTGACTGGACATTACCTTCTCTTTTAACCTCAATCATAATTACTCTTCCTTTTTTGATTATAGTTAGATCTGCTAGTCCAGCCGATTGATTAGGAATATATCTCTTTGTATCTTGTCTAAATATTCCTACTGTATTATTCTTAATTACCATCCATCCTTTTAAAGTTAGATATTCTTTCAACTGCTTTTGAATGTCTTGTTCTTTAATCATTATTTAAAAAATAAAACTAATAATATCATTAAAACTGGAACGATTGCATGAGTCCATGATAGTCTCATCCTTTCATTGGTAATCGGATGAATCATTGAAAGATACCAATATCCAACAACTGCTGGAAAGAATAGGAATATTGCTACTGCTACACCGAAGATTATTGAAGTAATCGAATATAATATTTCTTGCATATTTTTATCTAAATATTAAGTTTCCTTGTCTTGACTTTTCTAATTGATATTCCGACCTTTTCTTGTAAAATTTATTATCTATCTCTTCTACTCCAACTAATTTTGGTATTCTTCTCCTCGCTGTTTTCCAAGCTGGATGATATATATCTAATACCTGACTTTCTAAAGTTATTACTGGATTAAGGACTCGATGTTCTCCATAAATGAATTTTATACCATCTTGAGTTGGAAACCATCCATTAGGAGTCTGTTGGACCAAGAAGAAGTATTGAAGCTTTTGAAAATTATTGTATTGATTCTTTGTTAGATTAAGATCATCTTGTAAACAACAACCTCTATTGTTATCTTCATAGAAATTGACTAATTGATACAAAGCTTCAACAAGTGGACTATTTAGACTGTGCATAAATGCTGTTTTTATGTGTCCACAACATTCACACTTTTCTTGATATTTCATGTTTTTATTTATTTAAAATGGAACATTTGGATTAAAATATTTTATTATTTCACGTCTTAAATCTTCTATTTCCCCTTCATCAGCTATCTTTAAGAGGTCTAATCTTATCTTTTCCTCAACATCTTTCTTAAAGTAATCATAATATCCTATATTCTTACCGTATTCTAACCATTGAGAAACTCCCATTGTCATTTCTTGAGCTATTCTTCCTGTTGTTTCGGA
>Ga0172381_10002628_pt1 | contig 19629 bp, 32 predicted proteins | sample Leawel6488metaG_FD_119754 | JGI IMG/M metagenome (GOLD analysis project Ga0172381, IMG submission 119754) | Leachate microbial communities from a municipal landfill in Southern Ontario, Canada - Leachate well 64-88 metaG | ecosystem: Engineered > Solid waste > Landfill > Unclassified | place...
AGCACCCAACGCGGAGGTTTGAACTGTTTTAATCGTGGTTACTGAAGTACCAGCAGGTGATGCCGTCCTTACATAAGAAGTCTGCGCGGTTCCAGTATCTTTATTTGTTACCACGTCCTTTGAGCAGTCGTCTTTGACTTCTACGCGCTGACTCAACACCGCGCCCGCTGTGGAGGTTATCGCCTCTAAAGTCTGTGTAGTAAGTCCAAGTTGTTGCCGAGTCTGCACCGTGGCATCAGCGTCAATGGCGGAATTTTGGAACGCAATATCACGATACTGCACATTCCGAGTGATAACAGTAATATCCCAAGAACCATCCCCATTGTCGCGCAACTGTCTATCATACGATATTCCGTTGGCGGGTGTAGTAATAAGAGGGTAAAGCGTAGGGTCACTTACTCCAAAGTAATAATCAGCAACTTCCTTATATCGGCAATTCCAAGATGCGGTAACAGATGCAACAGTAAGTGGGTCAAAGTCACGCTCTCGCAAGATAATATCCACCAATCCGCTTTCCTTGCTATACTGGAACGTACAAGATCGCCCCTTGGCTTTCCAGGCGTTTGCCACAGCCTGCGCTTCGTCTTTAGCATATCCCCACAAGTATGCTATATTTTCGGTGCGATGCGTGAGCCAAGTGCTGAATCCGTCAAGTCGATATTTGGATATGGCAAGAGACATCGAGATAATGCCACTACCATCCTTAGCCATTGATGGGGTTACAACCAGGTTGTGCCATTCCCCTGTTCTTTTTTCATCTTGAATAACCGGATCGGTAAAGGTAGTCGCGGAAAGACTTTCCATCATTGCTTGCAAGTGACTTCGAGACAAATTAGGCCAATATATTTCGATGTATTTTTCATTAGGGGATTTGTTATCTGTACCATCGGGGGCAACGGTAGGTTGATCTTGCAAGAATCGTTGCTGGTTTATTCGCGCCTCAGTCCAGTCGATAGTAGTGGCCCAACCGTAGGCAAGCGTTTGAAAAATCGTCCCCGCAGGATTCGTGGTTTGGCCGGGGGAATGCACACCCTCAACAGACTTAATGGAAACACATCGCCAAACACCTTCTTGAACCACGCCGTTTACGGAGGGGTCTTTTACGCTGTAATACTTGTTTCCGTCGTCAGGATTTAATACACTTGTTCGTTGGCGTAGAATCTCCACTAAGGCGGATAAATCTTTGATATTTAAACCAGTTATTTTGCGTGTAATAACACGGTCGGAAGATAAAAGTCCAGAAACATTCTGGCCTTCTAAATCCAAAACCCATCTTCCCTCTGCGATATTATCCAAATTAGCCATAAATTAGTCCTGCATTTTTGTAGTCATTTTACCAGTTTTTTCCGTTCAAATCTGAAAGCCCCCTCACATATCCCTTACTACGGGCGTACCTTCGGTCCTGGAACATCGAGGTCGGAGCCACAAGAGGCGGAGTAGGTTCCGAGGCTTTCATTTCCGAAAGCGCAGATAAATATTCAGACTGTTTTCGGTCAGCCGCTTGATTAAATCCGTTAAGGGCGAGTAATTTTTGCAACGCCTTTACACTAACAGCGGGAGCATTTCCGGGCAACTCCATCAGGTCTTCCGATTTGTATAGAGGGAGGGGCGTTCTCGCGTACTGAACTTCTACCCCTGTTGGCGTAATGGTGTCTCCCGCACTATCACAAAATGCAAGCACCTGTGTTCCACGGGGGCGGATTTGAAAAATAGACGCACTAAGTTGGTCTCCGCGAAAGTGGTCTATCAACACCATGTTAGACGTATTGGCCCATGAAAGAATCTTATAAATGCCTGTATTGGAACCGATACGAATATATTCATTTATGCACGTTGTAGAAGTAAATTCGGCGGTGGAAGTTAGTGCTGTACCGTATTCATCTACTGCCAATGTAGTCCCCTCTGCCAATGGCGTACTTATCGGATTATCAAAGAAAAAATTGTAGTTGAAATTAGATTGACGGTTTTTCCCCGGTAAAAAATTGTACGGTTGTTTGTCGTCATCCAGAACACTTAGTATTTTATAGCAATCAGAAGGTAAAATAAAAACATTGTCAGTAAGCGTAACGGTGTTTTTTAACGTAGTCCACGGCCATACACTTGCCACTGCGCGATATGCTTCGTTGACTTTCTGCCACACCTGGCGTTCCCAGCTGGCGTCGTTTGTTCCGCGAGGGTTATTTAATTGGTCGGAATTTTCCTCTAAAAAAATACCTACTGGCATCATGGTGTTACCTCAAAGATTGGATTAGGCCGTAATTGTTGCTTTATGCCCTCTATACTACAAATGGATAGACCTGTCAAGCGAAAAAGAAATATTAAAATACTTGTTGACACGGCGGGAGGATGAGTGTATAAGAGATGGCAAAGGGAGAGGAACCCTTCAGAAGCAAGGATAACATATTATGATTTACGGCGGCTACCGACCAATGCTTGAGTTTCGACTGGTGCTGAACAAGTGCCGTCCTTGCGCTTGAGCATTGTCCTCCGGTAGCCGCTTTCTTTAGGAGGCAACCATGAAGACTCCATTCGTAATAAGTAATGGCAAGTTCTACATTACCATTGTAGCCAGCGGTATCCACCCCTTAATTCCTTTGGTTGATGGAATGTGTATTAACACATTTCCTAAAATCAAAAAGGCATTCTTGCCGTTGGATGATGTAATCGCGTGGCATGAAAAAGAAATAAAAGCATGGCAGGGAGATCATTCCCACAGTATTAAATGCCTTGAATTATTAAAACAGGCTCGCGCTCGTCTCGTTGCTAATGCAGAAAAAGCAATTAAAAGGAATTAAACATGAGAGAATTCAAGGCCATGTCCATCAGAGAACTTGAAGTCGCCGCCGACGCACATAAAAAGAAAATGAACAAGATAGTCCGATTTCATAAAAACAACATGACGGTCGTGATTAACCTTGCCTATCCATACGAAGTTGATCTGGATAGAATAAAAAACGAGATTGATTTACTGATATGGGTTCATCATCTCTCTGAAAAAACATGGATGACGACAGAAGTGTTGAGCGATTTTATGGAAAAAGTCGCTGAAATTAAAGGACTTAAAATATATGACCCTTAATGAAATAATATCGCGGTTTGACGCCAAGCGCAACGGTAAGGAGTGGGTCGCCAAGTGTCCATCTCACGAGGATTCTACTCCAAGTCTTGCCATCAACGAAGGTAGCAACGGTGGGGTAATAATGACCTGCCGTGCAGGATGTAAAATTAAGGACGTTCTCGCCCGCAAAAATCTGAAACTGGCAGACCTTATGCCAGATAAGCCAATTACACCACAGAAGAAAAAAAGTGAATTTGTCGAAGCATACGATTATACAGACGCCGACGGTAAGTTGGTGTTTCAAGTTTGCAGAATGAAACCCAAATCATTTCCACAGCGCCATCCAAACAAACTAAATCCTAAAGAATGGATATGGAACCTTAATGGAATTGACCGTATTTTGTATCGTTTGCCAGAAGTGTTAAAAGCAAAGAAAGAAGATAAAATAATATTCTTGGCAGAAGGAGAAAAAGACGCCAACGCTTTAGTAAAATTGGGCGTATGTGCTACCTGCAATTCTGGCGGTGCTGGTAAGTGGTTGCCAAGATATACCAAGACGCTTGCTGACGCACATGTTGTCAATATATCGCACAAAGACGATGCCGGTCGCAAACACTCGCTATTGGTAGCCAATGCTCTTTATGGCAAAGCCGCAGACGTCACTATAATTGAATTACCAGACCGTAACGGAAATCCAGTTAATGACGCATACGACTGGATACGAGAAGGAGGAACATTAGATGAGTTTCAGAAAATAGTTAATGATGCCACCGAATGGACTCCATTAGTCAAACCAGAAGTAACTAAAACATCATCCGCCAACACCATTGATCTACAAGCACAATTCTTCCAAATTCAGATGGCTAAAGGATTAACCCCTGGTGAACGCTACAACCTAATGTCTAAAGTTGTAATGGAGAAACTTCACGCTTGCGGACGATTTTTCTTCCACGCAGAACACCGCGACTTCGCAACCGCCATGTTCTTCGATGGCCAACGCAAACTGCTATTGCCAATAGCTAACGACCAATTTTTGGCATGGTTATCTGCTTTGATTGGTATAAACCGCACCGAGCGATCATTTCAGTTCATTCTGGCCGCAATCCAAGACGAAGCCTTGACAGGTAAAACTACTGGACTATTGCCAGAATCGTTCTGGGCGGCACGTCCAGGCGCAGTCTATATTTCAAATGGCGATGGCCATGTTGTGAGAATCTCTGCCGAAGGCCCATCTCTTGTTGATAACGGCACTGACGAAGTTTTATTCCCTTCTGGTGATACGCTTAAACCGTGGCAGTTAATTGAACCCAAAAACCCCTTCGAACATTGTGCCCTATTCAAATCCATGTCCACTACAGCACCCCACGGCAAACTACTCTTTGAATTATGGGTATGCGCTATGGCATCAAACCAGCGCACCAAACCACCCCTTGTGCTGTCCGGCCCAGTAGGTTCAGGTAAAACGCGCATTGCGTCGGGTGTTGCGGAGCTTTTTGGGCTATCTCCACGCATCACCGCCATCACCAAAAACGGCGAGGAGGACTTCTGGACGCAGCAACACGCCGGAGGCATGGTGTGTTACGACAATGCTGACACTCGCACGGACTGGCTTGCCGATGCTCTGGCCGCTGCCGCCACGGACGGAACACGCGAGAAGCGTCGCCTTTACACAGATACTGCCAGAATTGTGCAGCGTGCCCGCTCGTGGGCAATCATCACATCGGCTAACCCCACATTTGCCGCCGATGCTGGATTAGCCGATAGGCTTCTTGTCGTTCGCCTTGAACGCAGAACTGATGAAACCGCTGAATCTGCGCTATCTGACGAAATAGCGTTGAACCGCGATGCTGGTATGTCTTGGATAGCCGACGTTATCTCTGTGGCACTTGCAGATGATGTTGCAGTGCCCGGTGGGATCAACAAGCGCCACCCAGATTTTGCCTCTCTCGCTGTTAAAATTGGTCGTGCTATGGGTCTTGAACAGGATACTATGGTCGCGCTCAAAAATGCCGAAGCTGACAAGTCTATGTTCAATCTCGAAAACGACGAAGTTGGCAATGCCATGATCGAACTCATGCAAACCAATTCTTCGTTCACCGGCACCGCCGCTGAACTACTCGAACAACTCAAAACCGTTGACCCATCGTTTGAAGGCAGAATGTCTGTCAAACGTCTGGCAAAACGCATCGTTCGTCTCTGGCCGCACCTTGTTTCGATGTTCGACGCCAAACAAGAACCGGGCCATGGCGGAAAAAAAACCTTGTGGTTTAACGATAAAAACTCAAAACCAGTCCAAAACGAACTGGAACTCAATACCAATCAACAAGTTGAAGAACAAGAGTTCCTATGAAAACAGATATATTTAAAACACAAACTCCAATTAACTCCAATTTGGTTGCTTTGGTTGCTTTTAAGCGGTGTTTTAGTAAAAGTCCCCACGAGAGAGAGAGCTGGAAGAAGTACCGCAAGTGCCTCTGAAAGCAACCAATCCAACCAACCATAGATAAACTCTTATATTAAAACAACTTATACTACAAGCGTGATTACATGACTGGCATCTACTGCATTCTTAATACTGCGAATTCTAAGCGCTACATCGGCCAATCCGTTGACATCACCAAGCGTAAATGCTATCACTTCACCGCTTTACGACAAAACCATCACAAGAATAGGCATTTGCAGGCCGCGTGGAACCGCTATGGCTCACACTGTTTCCGGTGGTCGGTGCTGGAAGTGGTGGCAATCTACAATGGAACGTCTTCCCTCGACTCCGCTGAACGCGCCTGGATAGGCTTCTACGCCTCCAACGATCCCAAACACGGCTATAACGCCGAACCGGGTGGCTTGACCCGCCCACGGGCATCCTGCCGCACGAGGTGGGCTATGCAGAGGGCGCAAGGATTACGACGTGGTAGGATGGTTAGGGATAAGTGCGAGAGTCCAAATTGGACGTAGCCCACATATACGCGTATTTGCGCGTGCCCTGGGGAGTCCTGCCGGGGGTCTGCGGGCAAGGCGCTACTGGATCGGGATGGACACGGGCGCACTGGATATGATTATCAACGAGTTACAACAGCACACGCGAATAATAACTTGTCCGATTATTGATATGATGTTGAGTTGTAATGAGTTACTACAATACATATAGTAGACTTAAGACAGATTATGCGACATGACACGCTGGAAGGCCTGCAATCATTAACTCAAACTGATATTGTACTGATTGCCAATAACAAGCCGGAGCAGTTGGCGGGAATATGCAGGCAGAATGTATAATAGCGGTGGGGCACCAGACAACCACTTTACCATGGTAAGACAACCACTTGGCAACCACCAGACAACCTTCTGCCCTATTTGGCGTTATTTTATTAAATGGTATAGCGATACCGGCTGATTATTGCGCCCGTTTTTCCGCTCTTTTGATACCGGCATTTATTCTCATATTTTAGAACGTGGTTTTTTGCAATAACATTGAGCAATTACGTGTATTTTACGGGATGACATCGTTTTGGGCCAATGTTTATCGGCATCAAAACGAAATGATAAATTGCGAAAAATGGTAGACATTTCCGGACTTTTGGGCAAGCGGCATACCAGCTTAAAAAATATATTTGAATTATTTTTGAATGCGATTTTATCAACACCCGCTTGCTTCAAAGCCTCTTTTTGCTTTTTTGTTTTGCGGATTGTGCGGGAATGTTGGCGCGTTGGCACGGCAAACGCTTATATATATTTCATGCGAACAATAAACCAACAGGAGGCAGCATAAAATGAAAGTAATCCACGACCGAAAGCAAATTGATTTAGCCCGTGCAGTTTCGCGGCCTATCTCTGCAACATGTGCCCGCACTTGTTCTGGAGAATTTGCCGGAACCTATCTTATGCCGGATGGCGCATACTTTGAGGAATGGATCAGTTTTGGCATTCCAATGATGGTTTTGTTCGAAAATGAATCGGAATGGAGCAAGGAAATAAACAAGCCAATGGGAATTAAGACCAGCCGGGAATGGTAACGAAACCGCAACCTCAACGGACAAGGTGCGCGAGGAGGGCAAAACATGGATCGGGCAACGTGGATTGAAAAAAGAACCATAAAAGAAACCATTAAAAGAAAGATCGTAAAATGACTAAATTTGATCCAAAAATGAACGAATTAAATGTTACACTTCTCAACGGAAAACCTATCCGTTTTATTCCTGTGGAACTGATTATATCAGATTCCGGTCGGTCCGGGGATTGGCATGGTTGGAGTTATGAACTCTACAAAACCAAGACCGGAAAAATGATACTGGGGATTGTTAACTGGTCCAGTGTCCAGGGGGAATCTGATTATCTCCATACGATGATCGGATCAGATGAAAAGGAAATTTATAACCAGTTGGATATGGAAAATTATATCCATCGGTTGATCGGAATTGAACTCCAGAAACGGAATGAGATAACCGAAACTCTGTAAGGATAAAAACTGGTGGGGCGCGCATACCTACCACGCGCGGGCATGGACTGAACAACGGGCCAAAAAGGAGGGCGGACAATGAACAAACAACAGGCAGAACGCTACAGCAGAATACGTAATGAACTATTGGAACGCGGACTTGATGACGCGGAAATCAATAGTCTATTACGTGCCAGCAAAACGCTGTCAACATGGGCAGAGCATGAATGCAACGGTGCAATCCAGCGCGACGAGGAAACGAACAAGCCTTATTGGTATAACACCAGCACGGGCAATAAACTTTGCGCCACCAATGACCGCGAGACCGGAGCAATTAAACGAGCAACGGCGATTGCAAAGGCGCACGGCCTGGAGATATACCACCAGGGCGATCCGCGAGGGTGTGCGCTGTATATCATCCGGCCCGGAGACATAAAAGAAGGTCAGAAAGTAGCCTCATGCTACAGCAACGGATTGGCAATCTGTATTGACTAATATCCTCATTAACCCCGGTCCGCGCCGGATGGAGGAAAAGAATCATGATCACCAACAAACAAATCAGGGAGTATGTAGGAAAACGCGAGGGAGTTGAAAAAGTAAAAATTACTCGTAACGGAGAAATCCATTGCTACGGGTCCATGTCTCGCGGGGACGGTGGAAATCCTTATTGGTGGATGTTTGTGGGGATGAGAAATCAGATTGAAGATGAAATGAACGGGGGAAAGTTGAACTAACCGGCCCGCCGGGAGCCTATCCCGGCACAATTTACAGGCCGAAACGCAAAGCAACAATCGACCGCAGGGGGACACCATGACAACGTATAAATGCCCGCAGTATCTACTTAAGGCCGGATTTGAGATCGGCAAGTATGGCGGCGGGTGTAGGATTGAGAAGCACCGCAGGCAGAAACCGATTGAGACACAACAAGGAGCGGCGCAAGTTTCGGTTGAATATCCCACTGGGCCGCAGGACGCGAGCGAAATTTTACGGGTAACAAAACAATAAGGAGCACACCATGACAACAGAAACGAAAGCGAAGCACACGCCGGGGCCGTGGAAAGTACAGGGAAATAGTATAGTGACCAATACACCAAGGCCGGAAGGGTGTTATTGTGATGTTATCATTGCGGAAACGCCTCATTGTTACGAACCTAAAGATCATATATGGCCTGTAATTGCGGCCAACGCCCGGCTGATCGCCGCCGCGCCGGACTTGCTGGCGGCATTAAAACATATCGCCGATTTAATCGGCGTGCCGAATGACGACGAAAGCAAGGCAATATCGGAAACTGCCCGTAAGGCAATCGCCAAGGCCGAAGGCAATTAATGAAGGGATAATACCATGAAATTAAGGGAATGGATATTGACGGGGACGGCAACAGGCGGCAACGAGAATCAACCCGTGCGAGTATTGACTACCCCACAAGCACCACGTGAAGTGGCATATAAAAAGATGTGTCACATTATCCCGGAACAATGCCGGTTTTGTGTTGGAATTGAGAAGGGTAAAATAATCGAAGTATAAGGAGCTTTATGAGCGCACAAGGCGGAACAAAGCAAGACTTGCTAAAAGTAATAAGAACTTTACAAGATCATATTGTTAAATTGAAAGATGAAACCAACTATCAAGAATTATGTTTTTTGCGTGATGTTGCTGAAATGCGCGCAAAATGTGATAGTTGCGGAAAAAAAACGATGGTTGCTTTGAAAACCGTTTCAAAAAAATATCCTGTATTGAACGGTTCAAATTATGAGGAAAAATGGTTTTGTTTTGATTGTACGACATTGCTTGATAAGAAAACAACCAGGGACGAATCTCTGAATTAAAAATATTGGAGAATCAAATGGAAGATAGGGAAGGAAGAACAATTACGCGAGAAATGTACATAGGGCAATCTAATTCTGCATTGAGGGGTGCAAACATCTTGGCAAACTATGAGCATGATGTCGGCGCCATCGTCATTGACGAATCGGCGCGAGATGAGACGTCCGACCTGACCACCGCCGAGATGGACAAACTGGCTGGAGATGAGAAGCCGGTGGAACACTTGCCGGAATTGAAGTCAGGCGATATCCTTGTGGGGAAAAAAGGCTATCGCTACCGCGTGCGGCGAATAAATAAACCACGCCGGGACACTGGATTTCAAGAGCCGCTTTTCAGGTTGTCGAAAATCACGGAGATTTACATTGAGGGGAATATGGAATTTACCCTTGATGAACTCCAAAACGCGGGAATGAAATTGGAGGTATAAGGAGATGACCCATGAAATCACCAACGAAATGCTGTATCGCACTCTTATGCGCCGCGCTAAACGTGAACGCGAACAGTTGCGGCTGGCCTGCCGACGAAACGACCGCCTCAACGCCCGCTTCCAAAGCCTCAACGCCGAGCTTGACCGGATTGCGGAAGCACCACTCCGCGAACTTGACCAGGCCGGGGAAGTGGTTGCACCGGCAGGCAAGGAGAATAAAAATGGACTTAGATAAATACGGCGACATCAGCATTATCGCGGCTACGCTTGTGCAGGAGTGTGGCGGCGAACCTTACGCGGGGCAGGTGTTAGTGGCGCAAACCCTGAAAAATCGTTCAATCCAACGTGGAAAATCCATCAGGGAAGTATGCCTTGAACCAAAACAATATTCATGCTGGAACAACAAGGGCGAGATGTGGCTACGGTTTCAGACGATCCGCAAGCATCCGGCATGGGAATCATGCAGGCAACTGGCTGAGGAAATATCCACGCCGGGATATTCGCCCGTGTCGGAGGCGAGCCACTATTACGCCTTCAAGAAAATCAAGCCGCCGAATTGGGTAAAAGGCATGGTGCTTGTTGCCGAAGCTGGCGGTCACCGTTTCTACAGAGCGAGGACGACATGACAACAACCCCACTTCCAAGCCTCTTGAAATGCGGCGACCGGATCGCCTGCCCAAAACACTATCCGCAACCTTGCATTTACGAAGTGATGAAAGTGAACGGGGATAGGGTCTGGATCGCAAATGAGGCCGGAGTGACGTTACATGGAAACTTAACGGTCCAGCTTTTACGCGACTACGATTACCAACTCATAACAGAAGGAGTCTAACATGACCGCGCCCGAAACAACTACGCCCGTAATGCTAAAAATCATCGAGGCCGCCGCAAACTATAAGGACGGCGAATTGCTATGGAAGATTTTGGCCGATGAAGATGAACGCCGTTGGCGCATATCATCCAAGAAAATCACGCAAGACGAATGGCTGGAGATGATCGAGAAGATACCTGATCGCATTGTCAAGATTCAGGTCGCCTGCATCGTCTGGTGGGACTTCGTAGAGTCTTGGCCGAAGTTTGACAGGTATCTGGCGGCATGGAAAATCACCGAGGTTCCAGTCAAGAAGGATGTATTAAACACGCTCATGGATTTGGGATACCCAGAGCGTATAGCAATCGAACGAGTCAAAGTAATTAAACCATGAGGAGCAAAGCACCATGAAACGCAAGACCCGCCAACGCCGCCGCAGTAAGTGCTACTTCCACACTCCCGACAGCAACGGATGGAAGCCGCTGGGGAATGGTAATTATATGGCAAGGAAATTTTTGAGCAGGTGAAAACAGCCCCACCCCTCTGGCCGACGGCGAAAGGATCATAAATGAATGTTAAAATATGCTGGCCTGCTCAATGTTCTTGCGGACATTTATATCTTGAAAAAATATCAGTTATCCGAACAAAACGACAAGGGCGAGATTGGCTTCTGTTGGTGCGGATTCTGTAGAACAAAAAGAATGGTTAAACCCTACGAAGAACCACACCGACCCCCGCGAGCCGCCTCGCCGATCCCGTCGTGGAAAGTGGCGTTTGGGGCAATGGACATCGGCATGAAAATAAATCAAAATAAAGCTTGCAATGCACAACCACTTGCGCTATATTGATGGCATGAAAAGGAAAAACCCATTTGCCGTGATGATTGGACGCAAGGGCGGTAAGGCCGGTCGAGGCTGGAAGAAGGCGCGATCACCGCAACAGGCGAGGTACGCGGCGCGGTGCCGATGGGACAAGGAATATCGGAAACTGTTTGTAGAGTCGAAATAACCAACGCGGAGGGATGAAGTGAAATCAGCAGAAAATATCGAATGTGCAATCCGCATAGGCAACGCCGCGAAGTTGCTTTTATGCGCTCACGGAATGGATGATGTTACCTTTATACTTTCCGTGATAACGGACGTGCAAAAGCAACTCGAAGAACTCAGGGGAAAACTAATTTTATTTAGGGAGGCAAGCAAGTGACCACCCCCGACCGCGACGACCTCGACGACTTTGCCGAATTGCTGCCTACGGCGCGGTGTCGGGGAAAGTGCGGAGAGGACTGCCTTGAGGTTAATTTAGTAGATGGGCTGTGTCCTGATTGTAGAAACGAACGGAGGATGAACAAAAAACAGAAGGGGTATCGAGATGACATTCATTCCAGCAACGAAGCATCAGAGTAAGCTACGCCTTGCCATCATTGGCCCATCCGGTAGCGGGAAGACCTATTCGGCGCTGGGGATCGCTACGGGGCTGGCTAATGGCGGCAAGATCGCCGTGGTGGACACGGAGCGCGGAAGTGCCAGCCTGTACGCTGACCAGTTCAAGTTTGACGTGCTAACGCTGGATACATTCTCGCCGCTGAACTATGTCGAAGCTATCGAGGAAGCCGAGAAGGCCGGGTACGCCGTGATTGTCATTGACTCTCTGAGCCACGCTTGGGCAAGCAAGGGCGGAGCTTTGGAGATGGTCAACCAGGAAACCGCTCGCTCTCAAAGCAAGAACAGTTACACCGCGTGGCGCAATGTCACCCCCATACAGGACAAGATGATTGACGCTATCGTGGGCTGCAAGGTGCATATCATTTGCACCATGCGTTCCAAGATGGAATACGTCATCGAGAAGGACGAGAAGGGCAAGACCACGGTTCGCAAGGTGGGTCTACAGCCGATTCAGCGTGAAGGATTAGACTACGAGTTTACGCTTTGCGGCGATATGGACCAAGACCATAAGCTGATTATCAGCAAGAGCCGTTGCCCGGCGTTTGCCGATGCGGTGATTGACAAACCTGGCAAGCAGTTTGCCGAGGGGTTGCTGGCGTGGCTGAATGACGGAGCGCCGGAGAAGGTGGAGCAGAAGGAACTAAATAAGCCGGTGGAACCTTCTAAAGTCTCTCTTCCCGCTCAGAAGCCGATTGAAGTTGACCAAGGGTATAAAAACTACGCAGAAGTACAGGCGTTGATTAAAGGCAACGAGGAAGAAGCCGTTGCGTGGTGCATCAAGCAGGGCTGGATAAAAGATGGCGAACACATGGGTCAAGTGAGTACCATAAACAATCTCAAGGTACTGGCCCGGCCTGCGGCGTTCCTAACTGCGATTAAGTCCCTGGCGCAATCATCCAAGAAGGACAAATGAAGGTAAAACTCGAAAAAGATAGGATTCACCAGCAGTATATCCTTGCCAACGGCGATGAAGTTGTTGGGGCGACAACGGCTCTCAGTATCGTGGCAAAACCAGCTCTTGTTGGCTGGGCGTGGAAATTAGGCAAGGCTGGCAAGGACTATCGCAAGGTTAAGGGCACGGCTGCTGACATCGGTACACTAGCACACTTCCTTTGCGAGTGCTTCCTTAAGGGCGACGAACCGGACACATCGGAGTTTTCGCCTAACGATCTTGCCAAAGCGGAAATTGCCAAGGCGAAGTTCGTCAAGTGGTGGACCGACCAGGGCTTTGAACTGGTGGCATCGGAGGCTCAGATGGTTTCAGAGGTTCACAAGTTTGGCGGTACGCTCGACATCGTTGCCAAGGACAAGGCGGGTGTCTTGCACCTTTGCGACATAAAAACGAGTGGTGGTGTTTGGGAAGAATATTGGGCGCAGGTTGCGGCGTATCGTGAGTTGTGGAATGAGGACTTTTCTAGGCCGCAGATAACAGGAGAAACTTATATCGTAAGAATAGGAAAGGAGGCATCGGAAGACGACTTTGAAACGCCTAGCAGGATGGACTTGACGGACGAGTTTGATTTCTTTCTCAAGGCTCTTGCTTTGTATAACGCTGATAAAAAACTAAAGGCCAAAAATAAAAGGAGCTAAAAATGGATTTCACCTATGGTGCAGACGACAACGCCCCTTCCTTCGTGGAGAGCGGCACATACCCGGCGACGATTAAGAAGGCCACGGAGGGCAACTCGAAGGCTGGCAACCCCATGCTGACGCTGATCTGGCGACTGGACAACGGCTTCGAGCTGTTCGACCACATTGTTGACTCTCCAAAGCCTCTTTGCCGGAAAAAGTCGGATCAGTTCATCGCGGCAATCGGAGTGGAGGCCAAGAAAGGCGCGAAGGTTTCCGTGGATGTTGCGGAACTGGAAGGGCAACGCGCCAATCTCATCATCATTCGTAAAGACGACGGCAAAAACGAAGTGGAAGGATATGCCGTATCCACTTCCGAAGCCCCGCAGGATGGAAAAGGACCATTCTAAACCATGATCCTGAAGTACAGAGGCAAGGAGAACTATGTGTCGAAGCCCCCCGTAGCCGCCCTGACCGGCGCGGGGGCAGTGCTGGGCAAGTCATCCATCGAGGACTTTCTTTGCATTCGCGTGGACACCCGCGAGCAGTTGCCGATAGATTTTGATAGCGAGTATGTGAAGGCCGGACGTGGAACAGTTCCAGTATTTGATTACGCGATAGAAGGCGACGAACGCCAGTGGGCCATCGAGCGCAAGAGCCTGGACGATTTTATCCAAGCCGTCGTTTTGTCGGCTTCATGGAAACGCGAGCTTGCTAAGATTGAAAAAGCAAGAGCGTGGTTATTGCCGATTATTTACGTCCTTGAGTTTAACTACGAGGACATTGGCCGATACAACTATGATATTTTCAAGTCGGGCAAAGTTACCTCTCAACTGGTTTATCGCCGCGTTGCCGAGCTTGAGTATGACCATGGCGTTGATATGGCGTTCCGTGGCAATCGAGTCATGGCAGCGTATGCAATTTGCACTTTGCTCAAGAGGCGCAAAGAGTCCTTGAAACAAACTAGACAGGCAGGGTCAATTCACGGATGAGCACTTCTTCCACAGCCTCTACAGTCGGAAACGTCTGCAAGCCCAAATTTGTGGGAGATGATATTGCCACATCGAGGTCGGGAGCTGGGGAGCGGTGGTCCGTTTTGATCCAGCGTAACCTTGGAAACCCGGATTCTGAAAAGAGGCTATAGACTCGTTCCTGTCCACTTTAACCACAAGCAACGCGAGGGGGATTATGAAACTGGTGCAATGCAGATTTATAAAGTGCCTCAATGAGTGCTACCATCACCTGCCGCATGAAAAGAATAGTTCATGTGCTGTTAAATGTTATGGGAAACCCATGTGCCAGCCGGTGAAGGCCAAAAGGAAAAGTCAACATAAACCGCAACAATAGGAGGATCGTATGACGCGAGAAGAAGCGCAGGAACTGGTTAAGAAACACAGCACGAAACAGGAAGCGGCGGATGCGGCAGGAGTTAGTAGAACCACGTTTCGCCGTATCCTTGACGGAACACAACGCGCCAGAACGGTCAAAATGGTTGTCTCAACAAAACCGTACATGGGGACACAGGTAACCGCTCGTTCCGTAACGGACTTCCGCAACACCTACGACCTGAACACAATCGTGCCGAAGAAGATTGCAGCAGGCTTCAAGCAGTTAGGTGCGGGTTGGCTCTACGAATCGGAGTTTGCCAAGGCCGCAGGGTTGACGATGAAAGACCTGGGGATGTTCCGCGATAACTATGCCGAGCATATCGTAGTCGTGGGCGATAGTCGCCGGATATGGGCTGGTAAAAAAACGGTTGCGGATCAGATGCGGTCGATGATATGAGTGTGTAAAAGTATTGCTAAGTAATAAAAGGAGTACATGTATGAGCAAAGGTAAAACAATCATGGAGTTTGAAGCAACGCACGGACAACCCAAAGTAAAACGGCTTGAACGCGAGTTGGCAGTTGAGCGCGAGAAGGTTGACGTCTTGGCGGGTACTAAGGATAAGGTTCACGTCGAAACGCAAACGAGCAAGAACACATTGCGGTTTGCACTATTCGGAGATACACAGATTGGCAATGCGTATTCTTGCCCAGAGAATCTCGAGGCATTCTACAAAATCGCCATTGAGCGTGGATGTGAACTGGCAATTCATACCGGCGACGTTCTGGATGGCTGGAAAGTGTACAAGGGGCAAGAATTTGAATTGCGCGATGTAGGTTTTGAGGCTCAACTCAAGCGGTTCAAGGATGAAACGCCAAAGGGTTTGCGCGTGAAGTTCATCACGGGCAACCATGACGCCAGTTTCAAAAACCTTATTGGGATAAATGTTGGATCGGCAATTCACGATGCTCGAAACGATTGGGAGTTCTTAGGTGAAGATCAGGGATTGATTGAACTTCGCACAGCATCCGGGACACCATATCTTATCGGCTTGTATCACATGGGCGGAGGCACGGCCTATGCTGTAAGTTACCGTCCGCAGAAGGCTATTGAGTCTATGGAAGGCGGCAAGAAACCTAACATGGCAGCATTTGGACACTTCCACAAAGCAGAGATGCTTCCCAGTTACCGCAACGTATGCGGTATCCAGACCGGATGCTTTGAGTGGCAAACGCCATTCATGGCACGGATGCCTACTCCGGCGCACGTTGGCGGATGGGTTGTCGAGGTGCAACCGTTCAAGACCGGCACGATTATTCGTGCAGAGTTTATCGCGTTTTATCGTGAGCGAAAATGAAGAAGCACTGTCCATGTGGCCGATTCGTGGCACTCATAAAAGGTGGTCATATTCGCCGTGGCACAGAAATGGTGTGCCGTGAGTGCTACGAGCGGTTGCAGGCGGCAGATGCCGTAGCGCGGATGGCAAGTAATGAGGCCGCAAAAATGCCTTATCCTTTTGGGGATATATTCAAATGAGAGAACGCCTGCCAGATTTGCGCTATGGTATCAACCACAAGTTTGTGTTGTGCCACTCCAAGCCGGACAACAAAATAAGGCGCTTGCACTTCTACATAATCATAAATAATTTTCCTGATGGACGCCCAGCAGAATTGTTTATCACAGTCAATAAGGGAAATGATACCATAAGCGGGTTTTGTAAGGTGTTTGCCATCTTGGTAAGTCTTTGCCTGCAATCCGGTGTTCCTATAAGTAAATTGTACGAGAAACTAAGCCACCAGGCGTTCGAGCCAGCCGGGTTCACGGAGAACAAGGAGATACATTCGTGCCAAAGCATCGTGGATTACGTCATGCAATTTTTCAAGCAGAAGTTTATGAAGGACGCTGATAACCAACCGTGAGGACGATTTGAAAGGATGATATGACGCTCTTTGAACAACATAAAAAATGGATGGAGCGGGATCGTAAAGCAGACGCAGTATCACCCATCGTGGAATGTCCCTGCGAATCCTGTGGGTGCATTGGAAACAACGCCTGCGGGCATGAGTGCTTAGATCAAGACTGTGCGCTTAATGACATGATGGTGTGTCCATGTTGTAATATTGTTTTTTCACAGGCCGCCAAGAAGGGGGAATGAGTATGTTTGGAATAGAACGAACAGATAACGGTTGCGCGGCGATATTTGCGGGAACCAACCGAACGCGGATTGGGTTCTGGTATCACCTACGCGAAATGGGCTGGGCGTGTATTTCGGTGCGTGACGGGTATTGCTCTTTACGGATATGGAGATTTGCATTCACAAAACGGCCTGACACCAAGGCCCGGAACGGAACAACCAACAATAAAGGAGAGAAATGAAAACCGTAATCAAGAATCGCTACACACAGAAAGTAATCGTCGAATCGGAATTAACTCTGATTGAAACCGTCGCGGAAAATAAGGCCAACCTGTACTGTGCCAACCTGTACTGTGCCGACTTGCGCGGTGCCAACCTGCGCGGTGCCGACTTGCGCGATGCCGACTTGCGCGGTGCCAACCTGCGCGGTGCCGACTTGCGCGGTGCCAACCTGTACGGTGCCAACCTGTGCGGTGCCGACCTGTGCGGTGCCAAAATTAAGACAACGCAAACAGAACAGTTAATCCGATCGCTAGCAATCGTCGTTGAAGATTAACACCAAGGCCCAGAACGGAGGGAGAATAACATGAAAGAACACCCGATATTATTCAACGGTGAAATGGTACGCGCAATCCTTGACGGGCGCAAAACCATGACGCGGAGGGTAATGAAATGCGCCATCTGGAAGGATATTGAAATTCCAAATCCTGCGGCTCCGTATCATTACGGAAAGGTTTCTACTGCGCGTCCCTGCCCCTACGGCCAGCCCGGCGACAGGTTGTGGGTGCGGGAAACGTGGTGTCCGCAAATAAATATTTTTGGAATAGGTTTGGAAGATCGCGTACCGTTTTACCGCGCCGCAGATGGAAAAGAATTACCCACATGTCATAAATGGCGCGCCTCCTTCCACATGCCACGCTGGGCCAGTCGGATCACACTGGAGATTGTATCAGTGCGAGTGGAGCAGGTGCAGGAGATCAACGATACAGACGCAAAGGCCGAAGGAGTGCAGGCCGTTATAGGTAAAAAGATTCATGGATGGACGCCGCATTGTCTTGAATTTAGTTTGCTTTGGGATTCCATCAATGCCAAGCGCGGTTACGGATGGGGTGCAAACCCCTGGGTGTGGGTGATCGAATTCAAAAGAATGGAGGGCAAATGAACGATAAAAGATCATGCAAAATCTGCGAAGAGATGGAAGCAAAATTTCAGGGGCCGATTACACCGGAGGGATGTTAAATGGACAAAACGTCAGAATGCTTGGAATGTGAAAAAAGTGGAGAATACTACTGTACAAAGGAATGCGATGGATGGCCCGAAGAGCATAGCTTTGAGAAATCTATTACAATAGTGCATATTGATGACAGGGAGTCACGTCTCGCCGGACAGTGCGGGGTAAACATAGCGTCTGGTAGTTTTCCTTTGACTTGGCCGCAAGCTCGCGATCTTGTTCTCGCTTTGGATCACGGATTAACCGGAGGAATAATATACAAAAAAAACGAAAATCGTTTACGAGCTTTGCGTAACTCTTTGTTATGGGCTTTTGGTCCTGAAGCAGAATCTAAATATCGTATGTATACCAAACCATTTACACCTACACCGGAAGACGCATGACAACGGAAGATATCGAGTTTAAAAGAATGGAGGGCAAATGAACGATAAAAAATCATGCGAGAATTGCGGCGACAAGATTTGCGCTCGACATGTCATGCGAAAAAATCATGTATGCGATGATTGGCAACGCGACTCCGAAATGTGGCTCTCCATCATGCCGACGGAGCCGGGGTGGTACTGGTGGAGGGGAGGAACAAAAAGCGATCCTTTAGTTGTTCGTATATATTATTTCAGCGATGGAACCATGAGCACAAACGGAGCCGGGATTAACTATTACAAGATGGCCGGGAATGAATGGCAAGGCCCGATCACGCCGAAAGAATATATGGATTGGAAACATGCAGAGGCGCTCGTGGCGAAGGGAGGGAAGGGGTGATGAAATCTATTTGGGCTTTGATAAAAGTGCTGGACGAGATACGGGCGCAACTTGTCGTCCTTAATTCCAATATCGAACGCAACTATCCTGATCTTTCGAGGCAAGCCGGAGAAACTGAAAGCGATTATTTCAGACGGTTAAAAAATCACGGAGTATCAACATGAAAATCAGCGGACAAAACAACGGCGTGGACGTGGAACAAACGCGGATTGATCTGCTTTTAACCGCACGCCCCATGTTTGCCGAGCGCGGATTGTCAGGAAACAGCAAGGATCGGCGTAGGAAACACCGCGCCTACTGCCTGAAATATGGATGGGATAACGTGGAGCGAATACAAGTAACGCGGGTTGTAATAACCAAAGGATGAAACATGAAAATCTTTGACGAACACGGAACGCAGATCGGTGAGATCGAAAAGCCGGGGCCGGTGGAGAAGGACGGGGTGTGGTATGAGGCGGTGGACGTGCGTCCCATACCTGATGGCAAGGGAGAATGGTACGTTCCGCTTGGTGGATGGAGTTTGCAGTTTTCGAGATTTTCTCGTAAGCCGGTATGGATCATGCGCCCCATTCCTCGCGCCACGCCGGAGCAGCTAAAGGCCGTCGGGATGAA
>Ga0172381_10002629_pt1 | contig 19626 bp, 8 predicted proteins | sample Leawel6488metaG_FD_119754 | JGI IMG/M metagenome (GOLD analysis project Ga0172381, IMG submission 119754) | Leachate microbial communities from a municipal landfill in Southern Ontario, Canada - Leachate well 64-88 metaG | ecosystem: Engineered > Solid waste > Landfill > Unclassified | place...
GCATTTACAGCGCCTGCTTTTTTTAGTCCTGTTGTTTTTGCTATAACAGTAACATTTGGATATTTATTGCTTTTTAGTATATCTTGGACTTTGCCGTCTTTGAAGTGCTTGACGTAATGCGTCTCAACTGCGCGAAGATCCAGGGTTTTATTCAGCACCTCAAGTGTTCCGTCGGTAGAACCATCATCGACAACGATGATTTCAAATTTAGGATAGTTTAAGTTTATTGCCGACAGCACCGAGTCGTGTATCCAATCCTCCTCATTTCGAGCAGGTATTATTATGCTAACGGGCAGAGTAAGTGAAGAAAAGTAGAGTAAGGAATAATCGTCGACAGTATTTTGCCTCCAGCGCCTCCTCTCTTCGGCAAGGCCTACTATTATCAAGAGTGTGTAATAGGCTACCAGGACGAGAAAATATCCGAATAATATATAAAATGCAGGATTTACGATCTGATAGAATATTTCGCGTGTCATCATTTCTCTCTTTTTCCGGATAGGTCAAGCGCTTCAAGGCATATTTTTTTAGCCAACTCGTCGTTTCCTTCAAGTATTTTTGAAATATACGGCTGGGCAGCTTCTATATTATCTGCGATCGCCTGTCTGATGCTGTCTAACACCATCAGCGATCCGTCATTTAATTGTTTGAATATTTCCGGTATGGCCTCTTTGCCAAATATCGCGGAAAGCGATTGCACCGAGTGCATTCGCACAAGCCAACTATCATCTTTTAGATGTTTTTCAAGCAACTTTTTGCAGTCTTTGTCCTGCAGTTTAGCGAGAGACTCGCATGCGGCCGCCCTCACATCAGGCGATGGGTCATCAGTTAGGCCTTCCACTTTTTTTACATATTGCTTTGACACTGATTTGGCAAGTAACTTTACCGCCCATAGGCGCACCTCAGGATCTTCATCATCTGCGAATTTTATAACTTCATCGGATATGTTTGGACTTAGATTTTCGAGTATCGAAGCTGTTTTCCGTCTCATGGATGGCACAGCCTTCAGAAAGGACATCAGTATATTTACTGATTTCATGGTGCTTACCTGGCCTATTGCCAGTGCGGAAAAATATGAGATGTCTTCATCTCTACTAAATAGCGAGTCCTGCAGAGCTGCCAGAGTGGATTCGTCCTGTATGTATCCCAATGCAATTATAGCTTCGATCCTTTTCCATTTTTTTGATTTAGTTTTTATAAGTGATTCGAGGGTCTTTACTTTACCGGCGGTTACGAAACATTCTTTGAATGATTGCTGCTCGGATTCATTAAAAAATACAGAATATCTTTGCCTGTTAGTAAGGACGTCCACGAAGTCTGTGGCAGTTGCGTTTGTTATAGATGGCACACAAACATTGGAAGTTTCAGATGACAGGATTAGCTTAAATAGATCACGTTTTATGCTGAGAAGCCTTTGAATGCGCTTTCTGGAACGCCAGCCCCTTATTACTATGTACAGGATAAGGATGGCGCTAAAAATCAGATATGCCGCTAACAAAAAAATATCTATTTTAAATACTGTATCGGCGTGATAATTTACCATTAAAATTTCACCGCAAGATCGTAATGCATTCCGTGTTTTTCAAATTTAGGCTCTTCCCTTCCGTAAATGTAGCCCACACGGCAGTTAATACCTTTATAAATTTTTATATTTGTGCCGACAAATAGTATATAACCTTTTTCTTTGGCAGCCGAGAGTCCGAATATATCGTAAAGGCGCTCACCGAACGCTACGCCGCCGTATAGCTTCAGGAAGTCGGTTATCGCAAAAACACCTTTTACTGTACCAAAATTGGCCGCATCTCTCGATTCGATGCACGAAATGCCGTAATTTGCGCTTATATAATTGTCGCCAAAGTAGTATATGAGGCCGGGGTATATATTGTGGACGTCACCGGCCGTCCGGTAACATCTGTAATTATATCCAACCTGCCAAAATACGTTTTTTATAAGCTTGTGGCCATATTCAACTATTGACTGGAAATCGTAAGTATAATTTATATTCCACCCAAAACCCGTCTCCATATGGACGTAGGAATCTTTGAGTGTTATATATGTTCCCCAGTTGGCGTTGTAGTCATTATCACCGAGGCGATCCATTTCCGTGACGAAAAAATACCCCTGGACATTTTCGTGAGTATATCCGAATGTGGTGGTGTTTTCGCTCCATCGGCCGGTTCTATTACCCTGTATAATTACGCTGGGCTCATAGTAGTAATCGAAGTACCACTGGTCTTTAGCTTTCACCTCTTCTTTTATGACTGTCATAGGAGGCGTTATGCGTCTTAGCATTCTTTCAGTCTCGCCCTGATCGGCGCTGAATGCATCAGACGGTAGAAATGCCAGGAGAAAGATTGCGGCTAAGGCAATGTTTTTAGCGTCTTTTCGGCTCATTTGTCTGCTTGACGTCCTTTAAATCCTCCGGAGATCTCGATAGCGGAAGTTATGTTTTGTATCTCTTTTTGCAAGTCGCTTGTCTTGACTATAAAACCGGAGGCGTTTAATTTGTTTGCAATTTTGAACCTTTCTTCATTAGAAAATGCCGTAATGATAAATACCGGTATACTGCTGTTCGTTTTTCGTATTTGTTTCAGGACGTCTATCCCATCCATTCCCGGCATGAGAATATCCAGAAGTACTGCTGATGGCTTTTCATTTTTAAATTTTTCCAGCGCTTCATTCCCGTCCATTGCGGTTACTACGGAATAATTATTTGCTTCGAGCCTCAGGCGCAGCATTTCCAAAAAATCCACTTCATCATCAACTATAAGTATTTTCTGTTTTGCCATACGCTATCTCCTCTTTTTAGGCAGTGTGAAAGTGATTTTAGTTCCCTTTTCAACTTCGCTTTCAGCCCAGATCAGGCCCTTGTGGGCAGATATGATGCCTTTGGCTATCGCCAGCCCCAACCCGGTGCCTTTTTCTCCGGGGCCGTTGACCCTGCCAAATTGCTGAAATTTTTCAAATAACTTAGGAAGGTTTTCGACGCTTATGCCGACGCCTGTGTCTGAAACTGAAATCTCTGCGCTGTCGTTTGTGTATTCAAGAGAGATGCTTATGGAACCTTTTTCGGTAAATTTCAGGGAGTTGGCCATTAGATTGGTAAGCACCTGTATAATACCATCGGGGTCAGCCTCAACAAAAGCAGCGGTTTTTGGGAGAATGGCTCTTACCTCCAGGCTCTTATCTTTTATCTTTGTTTCGAATGAAGAAATGACCTGTCCGATAATTATAACCAAATCTATGTTTTCTATTTTTAGCGCTACTTTCCCGGATTCGATTCTGGAGATGTCAAGTAAGGAATTAATTATACGGGATAGCCTGTCTATGTTATTTTTCGATACTGTCAATATCCTGGCTTGCTGGTCGTTTATGGGCCCAGGTATTTTATCCAGGATAAGACTTACGCCTTCTTTGGTTATGGATAGCGGCGTTCTCAGTTCGTGTGAAACGGTGCCTATGAAATCGTCTTTCAGTTTCTCTATGCGTTTGCGTTCTGTTATGTCGCGCATCACTCCTACTATGAATTTCTCACCGTTGTCATCGACATACAAAGCTTTTTTTGTGGCCACCGTATGCACTTTCCCAGAGGCATCAGTTATCTCTTCTTCATTTATATTTTCCACTCCGGTATTTAATACTGCTTCATCTTTTTGCAAAAATATTTCAACCTGGTTTTTTGGGAAAAAACCATAGTCAGTTTTTCCCACTACATCTTTTGCTGAATAGCCTACGAAGGAGCAGTAAGCATCGTTGACCAGCAATAAATGGTGCTGTCTGTCCTTGACGAATATCGGATCGGCAACTGAATTTATTATCCTATGCAAATAATCCCGCGATTTACGCAGATCCTCTTCAAGCTGTTTGCGTATAGTGATGTCTTCAAAGCTCTCTATTACTCCCACGATCCTGCCCTTCAGGTCTTTGACGTAATCGATATTTTTAAGTATTGTCAATGTTCTGCCGTCTTTAGTTTTGATATGGCATTCCTGCCCTGTCACAGGTTTTGGAAGTATATTTTTAAATATGCTATTTTCGGTTTTGCATGGCAGATCAGTGAATATCCCGCACGTTTTTCCGACGAGCTCCTCCTGGGAATAGCCTGTCAGGTCGGCGGCTTTATCATTCCAGGTCGTAATGTGAAGATCCGTATCGAGGGTTAATATCGCGCTTGGTGTTATCCTAAAGAGCAGCTCCGCCTGTTCTTTTGCGTGGCGCAGGAGGTCTTCGCTCATCTTTCGTTCAGTAATGTCGCGGGCTATGGTTGATGCTCCGATTATCTCTCCGCCAGTATCGCGTATGGGCGATATCGTGAGAGAGACGTTTATCAACTCCCCATTTTTTTTCTTACGAGTAGTTTCGTAATGAGTGACAGACTCTCCGCGGCTTATTTTTTCGATAAGGCGCAATGTCTCGTCAGCGTATTCGGGCGGGGCGAGGACGGAAACAGCCCGCCCCTTTACTTCGTTTATTGTATAGCCGTATAATTTTTCGGCTCCCTTGTTCCATGTTAAAATTTCACCATTTAAACTTTTACCTATTATAGCATCGTCTGAAGACTCAACTATGGCAGCGAGTTTCCGCGTCTGGCTTTCAGCTTCCTGTCTATCCAATATCTCCGCAGCCATGGGCTTGAATGTGAGAAAATATAGTATTGTGTATGCGAACAGGACTAGCAGCAGGCTATCGACTATGGATTCATACACAGGTGGCAGTGCGAGGAAATTGGTTAATATGTTGATAGAGAAATTTAAAGCGAAAACAGTTATAAGTAGCGTTAGAAACAACCCTGCAGCGGTATGGCGCATTTTTTTGACGTAAATGCTATTTTTTGTCATGCAGTTTTATTATTTTTGTCCGTACTTTTCGCGTAATTCGTTTAAATAAAGCAAATGCTTCTTTTCTTCTTCTATAAGCTCCTGGATTTTTTCTGTATGGTACGGATTCATATATTTCAATAATTCATTAAAGAAAAGTATGGCGTCTTTTTCAAAACTGATCCCATATGTCAGGGCGACTATAGGACCACGTATGTTTTCTGTAAACCATTTTGCTGTAACCTGGTTATAAAGAATGTCGCTTACAATAGCGTTCATATATGCGGCAAGCTCGCCTGGATACGATTCGGTCGTTTCGGATTCCTCCAGACTTGATTTTATTTCAGAAAATTTTTGTATGTGTGTTTCTTCCCAGTCTCTCAGCCGCGAAAATAACTCTTTTAAGTCTTTTTCAGCAAATTTCTCAGCTGCGTAACCATAGAAATCGCGGCGTTTGCGCTCTTTCTCTATACCCATGTCTATCACTTCCGCTGCGTTAAATACATTAGGCATAAGTTTCTCCTTAACGTAATTTTTTATCACCAAAAGAAGTGTCTAGCGATCTGGCTGACGCTATCAGTGGATGGTCTAACGGGATCTTCTTAATACCGCCGGACACTTCTTTTAATGAAACTTCAACAACACCCTGCTTTTGAATGGCTGCCATATGGCCAAAATGACGTTTCTGGAACATGTCGGCAGCTTTAGTGCCGAGACGTGTCGCCAGGACCCGGTCAAATGGTGTGGGTGAGCCTCCGCGCTGGAGATGGCCCATTACGACAGCGCGTGTTTCGATCCCGGTAATGTCCTCGATCTGTTTTCCCAGAATAAAACCTACACCGCCTAAACGTATCGGGTCGGAGCTTTCTTTTACTATGCGCTGGACGACCACTTCTCCGCCTTTTGGTTTGGCGCCCTCCGCCACTACTACGATGCTGAATTTCTTGCCGTGCTTGTTTCTGTCCCTCACTTTTTGTGCGATAGCCTCTATGTCATAAGGTATCTCAGGGATAAGTATTATGTCGCCGCCGCCCGCGATACCGGAGTGTAGGGCTATCCATCCTGCATTATGCCCCATGACCTCTACCACCATGACCCTGTGGTGCGATTGAGCGGTTGTGTGCAGCCTGTCGATTCCTTCGGTGGCTATTGTTACAGCTGAATCAAATCCAAATGTTATATCTGTGCCCATTATATCATTGTCGATAGTCTTTGGCACTCCGACTACAGGCACGCCATCTTTGAATAGCTTGTAAGCTATGCCCAGGGTCCCGTCGCCTCCTATTACTACGAGGCAGTCGAGATCCATTTGTTTGAGGTTGTCCAGCGCTGTCCCGGACATATCCTTAAATGTAAGCTTATCACCTTGTTTTATTGCATATCTGTAGGGGTTCGCCTTTTTAGATGTGCCCAGTATTGTTCCGCCGATAGTTAAAATGCCCGACAGTTCGCTGATCTCGAGCCTGCGGTACTTATTGTTTACCAGTCCCTCATAGCCGTCTTCTATGCCTATTATCTCTGCGTCGTCTTCAATCATGGCTTTTCTTGCGACTGCGCGTATTACCGCATTGATACCGGGGCAGTCACCGCCGCCGGTTAATATTCCCAATCGTTTTCTATTGCTCATTTTGTATCCTTTTCATTATAGTGAATGAACTAGCATTTCTGTGAGGACTATCGTATCCTCTGTGCAGAGAATGTCCGAAATATTTTTATCAAATAATATATTGGCGTCCGGGCCGAACTCTTCATCGGATTTTGACATTGTTATCAGTATCGATATTTCTTTAAAAGGATGGATGATAATACTGACGTCGCTTTTGTCTCCCGTTTCACCCGGCATCCGGTGTAAAACAATTTTTAACATATCTGGATTGGAGCCGTATTTTTTAATTATGCGGTCGATGGTCCTCTTTTTAAATGCGGGATAATATCCTTCACCGCCTTCCAGTTCTTTAAAATCGAGCCATTCGCCTGTCTGTTGTGGAAGTTGTCCTGAGTTAAGTTTTTTTGCAAGGTAATGCAGTAATAGTATTGATACGTAGTCTTTTGCCGGAGAGCTGGGCGATTTGGAATAGATGGTTTTGTTTCCGGAGTCAATGGTGTAGGTGTCGGAAAGCAGTTTGAGTTTAACCTGCTTGCTGTCTTTAGTCAGTGCGGAAATTGCATTCCACGCCTTTTCAAGCGCCTGCTGGTAAGCCATGAAATGTATTATACTATATCTTCTGCAAAATAGTGCAAAATTTTCATTTCGATTTGCCTTGTGAGCCATAAAGATTTTCGCTATAATAAACGGCATGATTTATGACAGGTTTCAGAGCGAAGCTATCGAACATATAAATGCAGGCCATTCAGTAATCGTTTCGGCGCCGACCGGTGCCGGAAAGACCGCGATAGCTGAACACGTAATAGAAAGTTGTATCAAGTCGCAGAAAGGCGTGATATATACCGCCCCGATAAAAGCCCTCTCAAACCAGAAATTCCGTGATTTTGCTGCGCAATACAGCGATGCTATTGGTATCCTTACCGGCGATGTTTCGCTTAATCCCGACGCGCCTGTGCTTATCATGACGACAGAGATATTCCGGAATAAAGTTTTGGATGCTCCGGATAGCCTGAAGAAATATTCCTGGATAATTTTCGACGAAGTTCATTACATAGACAATCCTGAACGCGGGACCGTCTGGGAGGAATCTCTGATATTTCTCCCCACCCATATGAATATACTGTGCCTTTCCGCTACTATACCAAACATAAAACAATTTGCGGATTGGATAGCGTCTATACATAAAAAAGATGTTAAGGTTGTTATTGAAGACACCCGACCAGTGCCGCTCCATTTCTTCTTTCAATGCCACGATAAGGTTGTTGATAATCTCAATAATCTTAAGAGTATGCGCAGTTATAAGCAGAATCGGACGCATTCTCTTCTAAGATACGTTGAAGAAAAAGACGGCCTGCCGCTGATATATTTTGTTTTTGGGCGTAAGCGGGCTGAGTATCTGGCTTCAGAGCTTTATGATTGCCATTTTCTCGACAAGATAGAATCTGCGCAGATACTTTCGCTCTACGATAGTCTTTGTCAGCGATTTGACTTAACACACGAAAAGAGCGCTCAGGATATGGTGCCTTTAATAGAGCGCGGCGTAGCCTTCCATCATGCGGGCATGCTCCCTACTTTGAAAGAGGTTATTGAACGGCTTTTCACTAGCAGGCTTCTGAAAGTTATTTTTACCACCGAGACTTTTGCTTTAGGGATAAATATGCCGAGCCGCACGGTTGTCTTTGATGAGCTTACGAAATTTTACGGTAATTATACCAGACCCCTTAAGACGCGCGATTTTTATCAGATGGCCGGACGCGCGGGCAGGCGCGGCATCGACACCGAAGGTTTTGTTTACAGCAGGATAAATCTGCGCAGGATACGCTTAGAAGAGATCAAACGTATCATTTATGGTAAGCCGGAAGATGTGAACAGCCAGTTTAATGCGTCGTATGCGACGATGCTCAACCTTTACTCGCGTTACAAGGGAGAGCTATTTAACATATATCCCATGTCTTTCCATTATTTTCAGACTAAGGCCAAACAGCAGCGCGATGCGATCAAGAACATGGAATCAAAGCTGACGCTCTTGAAAGAGCTAGGTCATATATCAGAGGGAAAATTGACACCTAAGGGCGAATTTGCCAAAGCGGTCTATGGTTATGAGCTTCTTCTCGCGGAGCTGTATGATGATGGTGTTTTTGAAAATCTCGACGAGATCGGTCTGGGGATCCTGGCTGTTGCGACGGTGTTTGAGCCGAGAAAAGGCCAGGTTGTAATAGGTCTTTCCAAAAATGTCCAATATATGAAGAATGTTTCTACTAATTTGCATGAAAATATTACCCGTAAGGAATCAAGGCTGGGAATACACCCTTACTGCAAAGCTCCGCACTTTAACCTGTCCAAATCCATAGAGGGCTGGATGCATGGAATGAAGTTTGAGAAGGTCCTGGACATGACAGATACTGACGAGGGCGAAGTCATACGTTATTTCAGGATGGCGATACAGATATTGCGCGAGATAAGCGATGCGCCTATCTCCCCCGTTCTGGCCGGGCGCATAAAAAATACTATCCGCATGATAAACCGCGACATAATTGATGCCGAGAAGCAGCTACGTGAAGGATAATTATAGCGATGTAGCGACGGCCTTCTGCGTTATTACCCACTTTTTGATCTCTCCATAGTCGATCGGCAAAATGCGTAAAACCTTTATGAAATTTAAGATCTCGCTTATACTTGCCGTCCCATCGGTGATTTTGCGCAGAAGGTCATTTATTATACCCTCGACTTCTTTCGTGTCCTTGCCTGCATTTATAAGATTCCGATAAAACGCAACGTTCCTGCCGAGCGCTACCCTTACCATGACATCCGGATATCTTTGCTGCTTGGGGTTGAAATCTAAATATGCGTCTGGTATGACAGTTACATTGTTCTTGTCGTCCATATATTCTTTTCGCAGGTCAGCTGCAATATTAACGGTTCTGTTTTCAGCCTGCGGGGCAAAGATGATAGTCCTTCCTTTTATGCCCAGTCTTTCACGTTCGTTTGTAAAATATTTGATCTGTGCATTTGTTTTTGTTATATCGCCATCCTCTATGATTACAACCTGCAGATTATCCTCCATCCTGCCGAATCTATTTTTAGTTAAGCCTTTATTGACCGCACTCTGGACCGGCTGGACTTCGTCGCGTCTCATGCCTTTAGGTAATAATATGATAACGTTCACGTCATTATTTTTTTGTTCCGAAGAGACGAGCGCTTCTACCGCTGCTGCCTGACGGGCTTCCAATGAAACAGGCGCTGTAACTTCCGGCAGCGCGGCTGCCTCCTTTTCCGGTTCAGGCGCCGCAATGGTTTCCGCTGCCTGCTCTTCCTGCGCTGCTACCTCTACCACGGCAGGCTCTTCAGGTTGTTCAGTCTCCTCGACTGTGGTTTCTATCTGGCCGGCATTATCTGCCAGAGAGACAGCTGATATGAGTCTCATTGCCTCGGAGAACAACCCTTCTGTGGCATCGTGTGTAAAACCGGCTTCGTGGGAAACATAACCTTCGCGCCACATTTCTGCGATATCGTCCTCGTGTGCAAATCGCTCCAGCAGATGCGCTAATTCATGGACGACAGTATTTGTGGCAGCGTCAAGAATACCGTCTGACGGCATGCCGATCTGCATGGCTATGCCGCGCGCAAGGAACATGGTGTTTTTGTTTTTAAAATTTCTAAAAGCTCCGGCAAAAGAAACTTCATTATTAAGAAGGATAACTTGCTCTATGCCAAATTTTTTTCCAATTTTTTGTCCTAAATCAACCAATTCCCGTTCCTCGGCAGAATGGGTTTTTGGATCGATTATAAAATCTTCGACATGCCACATTTGTTCATGTCCTTTTTCTATGCCTGCAGCCTGTGATAATTTGCGGTTATAATTAGGGATATCGTCTATGGGCGGTACATTTATTTTCGGCAGTCCGGAACTTTCCAGTAAATCTTTCTGCCTTTGCGCCATATCCGCATTGATGCGGGCCTGGATGGCAATGCGCCTGCCAAGCAAACTGGTTTTTACCTGCGGTTTATCGGGGTCAGCGGATACTTCCAGCATAAGGATGAGGCGCACCGCTTTCTGCTCTCTGTCTATCGTTCCTTTCGGCGTGAGCAGGGCTTTGAATTTATCCTGGCTTATCTCTGCCGCCCTGCCAGAATTTATCTTTGCGGCAATGTCTATTATCTGTCTGTCCTGCGTCGGGTTTATGGAGTTCCAGTAGTTATCGTTCGTCTCCCAATCGAACGGAAAGTCTGCAAAAGTAAATTGCGGATCGGTTTGGGTCATGGCCTTGTATGCAACGGCCCGGTAAAAAGCGACCGCCACATATTTTTGAATAAAAGGCAGATATGTGTCTTCGTGCTCAAAGGCTGACCTGTTGCGTATCAGGGGCAGCGGGATCTGTATGTTTATGCCCAGTTTTTCTACAAACTTGTGCAAAGATTGCGGGACTAACGCGAGATATTCCTGTTTAATCTCTGAGACCCGTAAGCCAGCGCGGTCTACGATCTGCAGCGGCATATCTTCAGTGCTTATCAGGCGCAAGGTGCCAAAATCATTTTCTTCCTGCCCCGGCAATGCTACTTTAAATGCAGCCTCGCTTAGATCATACCGTTTTACGGCCAGGGGCTCTTTCTTATTCTGCTGGCCCATTGTAAAAATGCTGAAATTTTTATCCTGGGCAAGCCCTGCGAAACTCTTCCAGGCGCGCTGTGCTAATAAGTGGTCCAGTTCAGGGATCGTATTTTCGATGGATTTTATCCTGCGTATGGTTACTCCTTGAGTAAGTGCAGGGTCGGCTATTTTCCTGATGCCGGTAAGTCTGATGGCTAAAGGCTTGCCCGAATCGTCTTTAATTGTTTTATAGGTAAACATAAAGGCGCGGTCTTTGTTCTTTGTGATTATTTCCAGACGGTCTACCCCTTCAAAAATTGTATATTTACCCGTGCCGAAAAATCCTGTCAGGTCGAGCTGCTCACCCGCTGCTTTGGTGGATTTGGGGATCATGAGTGCGACTTCGTTGAGCGCGCCGGTGCCGTTATCTTTAGCTTCTTCAACATACTCCGCCCCTTCGTTCTGCATATAAAAGTCTATTACCAGCTCACCTTCCTTGTTGCGTGTGGCATCTCTGGAATTTTGGGTGATCTCCGCAGCATAGGCCCCGGATTCTCTTTGCACAGTTACATTTCTCTGTAACTCTGCTTCAAGTTTTTCTGATGAGTCGGGCAAGCTTTCCAGATTCTGGATGAGGTAATCCATGCTCATTACTATATCTTCAGTTCCTTCTTTAGTCCGCTGCTGTTCCAATTTAATTATCTGTGAAAGCGCTACTCCTCCATCCGGCAGCCTTATGTCTTCACCTTTTGGCGCTTCACGTGTTTTCGGCAAAACCTGCTCTACCCGATGTGTCAGGAAAACCGCAAATGGCCGGGCCTTGCCTAAAGATAAAGTTGCCTGTGGGTTTTCCGCATAAGTATTTAGCGATCCGGCATCTATTGTGGAAAATGCCGCTGCCATGTCTGTAAGGAACTTATCTCGCGCTGCCGGTTTTAATTTAAATATCTTTTCCAGCTGCTCTATGATTATGGGAGTGTTTTTAGACGGATCTTTATCGCTAAACTTAGCCAGCATTTGAATTATTTTATGTGACGTTTCAAATTGTGATGCACCTCCTGCAGCAGTTTGCAGGCTGGAGAATAAAATGGCTATCTGTTGTGCAGCTTCTATCTGTTCGGCTGTATGAGCCTTCCAGCCTAAGGCCAGGGCCATCAGGAAATTCGCATCAATGTTTTTTATTTTTCCGTCAAAGTCTCTCCCTGCCTCTACAAGATTTGAGAAAAGTGTCCGATATATGCTGGATTGCAATGCGTAATTTTCCTGCGATAGCTGTGGTTTTAGCGCGGTCATAAAACCGGGAAGTGTGCGCATTATCTCCTGCATCCTTAAGCCAAACATATCAAATGGTAAAGTGTTGTCGTCCAGTTCAAGAGGTGCGCCTGCCAGGGAAGCGTAAAATCTTTCAGCTATATAAGTTTCCTGGTTTTTGTAAAGAGACTCAATGTTTGTCTTTACTAATTGGAGCGCTTCTTGTTGAAATTCTTCAGGGATATTTGTTTTTATGTAGTCGAGTATGGGGTCATATGCACTTTGCGCCCGCCGAATCATTTTGTCGCGTTGAGAAAGAATGTTGTTGTTCCACAATTCGAGTGTTTGTTCGTCATCCTCTGTTTTTGTCTCTACGGCAGTTATTTTTGCCAAATCTGCCCTTATGCGTGCTGGTGCGGTAAGAGCATCGGCATATATCCGAGATTTGGGGTCCGTTATTTCATTTATTATATTGTCAGATTCTTCAAATAATCCTATTTTTGAGTATGTAGCTGCAAGCAAGGTATTGGCTTCCGTTTTATCGGTATCGTTTATGATAGTATTGGTTATTGTTACGGCAGTTGAAAGGCTGATGCTTGCGTCTTTCATTTTGCCGGCCCTTGCTTGTGCTTCAGCTATGGCGCAAAAGGCTGTCACCATGTTATTGCTATCGGCATCTTTGGAAGCTGCTGTTATGAGTTTTGATGCTATTTCAATATTGCGGGCAGCGTCTTCCTCTTTTCCGGCTTCACATTGTGCTATTGCGAGTCTCGCAATTAAGTGTGCCTTGGGTAGATCTGCCGGAATTTTCAGCATGTTAGTAGCAGCCAGGGTAATTGTTTTTTCGGCATCATCGATAAACCCTATTTTTGCATATGCTGCAGCTATCTTAATGAGAACCGGTATCTTGTGGTTTGTATTGGTAATGTTCAAAGCTAAGCTAAGAGCTTCGTTAAGCAGGGTGCCGCGAACTATATTAGCGCCCATCTCTGCAATGGCGATTTCAGTCAGGGCGTAAATTCTTCTTTGTGTAGATTCAATTCCTCGCGCTGTGTCGATGGCGGCGTTAAATGTCATGATGGAATCTTCATGCGATCCCGCTTTTTCTTTTGCTCGTGCAATATCAGCAAGCATCCCTGCCCTTGTGTATCCATCATCGTTCTTAAGATCTGATATTGTTATAGCAGCTTCGTTAATAGTATTGTCAGCTTCGCGCATTAAGCCGGCTTCTGCCTGCGCTATAGCGATGTCTACAAGCGTATGGCCGCAGATGACGTCGGGGAGTTCCCTGGCTTTCTCGATCAGTTCTTCAAATTTAGCCGCTTTTGGTGTAGCCTTCACCGTATAAATCTTTTCTTCTGCTAGCTGAGCCGGGCCAGCCTCCGCTTGTGCTATGGCGATAGCCATAAGCGCGGCGGATCTCGATGGATCATTGATAATTTTTTCTAGGTTTTCAAGAGCTGTACTGATCGAGCCTGCCTTTGCCAGCGCTACTACAATCGTAAGCCAGGCCTTTTCTTTAAAATCCGATTCTGGTATATCTTTATCAGCAAACGACATGGCCTCTTCGATCGCCCCTGACTTTATATACGATTCAATAATCTCCCGAAGGAAGTTTGCCTTCTCCCGGGGTGTGGAGAAAATTGAAGCAGTCGCAATAGCCATATTTGTTTTAGATATGGACAAGCCTAACCTTGCTTGCTGTGCAGCAATCCGGCAAAAGGCGATATCTTTCTTATAGGTATCAGTGGTATCGTTTGCTATCCGTGCCGCTACGTGAAGCGTTTCGATTGCTTCTTGTCTGAGCTGCGAATTCATCTGTGCTTCTGCTATTGAAACCAGAGTAAGACATTTGAGGTAATCATCTGGATTATTGCTTATTGAAGCTATAGCACGGTTGATAAGTTCTTTCGCCCAGTCTATCGCTCCTTTCTTTGCCTGCATTTTGGCGATTTCCGCAAGCGCCTCCGCTTTTTTAAAATTAAACGAGGCAGGTATTTTATCTAATATTTGTATGCTTGGTAGATTTAACCCTGCTTCAGCATGAGCCATGGCAATAGCCTGAAAAGCTCCAGCCTTTTCTTCTTCGTTAGTTATGTTTTCTGCTATTGCAATAGCCTTTCTGAATGTTTCTTCAGAGCTATCGTTCAATCCTGATTTTTCCTGAGCAATAGCAACCTGCGAAAGTATGTATACTTGGCTAGACTCGCCGTAATCCCTGGCGCAATCCGCTGCTCTCCTGAATGTATCTTCAGCGCTTGGAGTCAATCCAAATTTTACCTGTGCTTTAGCGACATCGATAAGTGCTGAAAATTCTTTACTATTTTCTACCATTAGACCGGCTCTGGTAATAATGCTGAAGGCATTTTTATATGATCCGGCCTTCATTTGTGCGATGGCAATAGCGGCAAGCGCGGATGCTTTGTGATCTTTTATTGTGATCTTTTCCGCTGTAACCAAAGCATTCTCCAGCACTGATTTGGCGTCTGCCTCTTCTTCTTTTGCAACTTTGTGTGTTTCCGCCTTTTCTTCTGCAGTTATGCTTTTTGCTGCTAGCTTTGCCTGCGCAGCGGCTATATCAACAAGGATATTGGACTTTGCGGCATGATCTGAAATATGGCGTAAATTATCTATAGCCGCGGTAATGGAGCCTGAGTCTATGAGGGCTCTGATGATCATGACCCAGGCGTGTTCTTTAAGGTGCTCTATCGGTATCTGGTCTGTAAAATTTATGGCATTTTTAAATTGCCTCGATTCGATTTGGGTATTTATTATCGATGTAACGACAGCGTAGTTATATTCTGAAGGTCTAAGAAGCTTGACGAAACTTATGGCGATGTCAAAAGTCTCTTTAAATTCTAAAGGTACCCCTATTTTTGACTCCAATCCGGCGATCAGAGAATACGCAATAGCTTTGTCCACATTGCTGCCAGAGGTAAGGGTAAGGCCAGCAGCTATGTGATTGGCATTACGAAGAAGTGCATTGGCTACTTTATTAAAACCTGCTTCTATGTATGCGTTAGCGATCGATATGATTACTTTAAGCTTATTCGTGTTGTCGGCAAGCCTTTCGGTTATTTTAGAAGCTTCAGCCAAGCTGCTGCCGGCATCCGCGTCTAAGCCCGCTTTTATTTGAGCTCTGGCGATCGCAACCAAAACATATGCTTTTTCCAGATCGCCAAAAGCGTATTTTGCGGTTTCGCGGGCATCATCGATCATGCCTGCGTCTGCCTGAGCTACGGCGATAGTATTAAAAGCAACAGCCTGTTCCACATTAGACATGCCCCACACTAAATCGATAGCTTTTGCAAATGTTTCAACGGCGGCGTCGCGGTATCCCGCTTTTGCCTGCGCAGTAGCTATTAGACCTATATGATATATTTGATCGTTTGTGTTATATGTGTTGAAGGCAGAGGTTTTAGCTTTTTCGAATGCATCTCGTGCCCTGGCTTCCAATCCTAATTTCGCCAGTCCTCCGGCAACGTCCATGATCGTTAAGTATTCAGTATCGTCTCTTATTATTTCATAAGCTCTGGTGATGGTTTCCAGGGCTGAGCCCGATAGTCCTGCATCCTTTTGTGCTGCAGCAATAGCGGCAAGCGCGGATGCTCTGTGTTCGTCTATGAAAATTTCTTCTACTGTAGCAAACGCCGCGGCAAACAGCGAATCAGCTGTTTCTTTCTCAGCAGGCGCGGACGTTACCTGTTTTGCAGCATGGCTCGCGATAGCCGCCCTTGCCTGTGCTATGGCAATTTCAGTCAGGACATTTACGGAATCTTTGGCCCAGGTAGCCCTTTGCTCGTTCCTGAAAGCATCCTGAAATAGCCCTGCCCTTGCCTGTGCTATGGCAATGTCAGCAAAAGCCTCTGATTTAATTTTCGTACTTTTCTCAAGTCCTTCCGCAAATATTATAGCTTCTGTGAGCAACTCCTCTTCTATCAGCGCTGTTATGATTGCCTTGACAGCCAATGCTTTCTGGAAGTCATTCGTAAGATTTGATGACATCTCAATAGCCTTTCTGATTGTATCTTTCGAATCCTGAACCAGGCCCGACTTTCTTTGTATTACTGCAATGCGGGTAAGTGATTCCAGCTTCTGAATTTCATCGGTAAGCGAATTAGCTTCATCATGCGCAATAGCAAGAATACCTTTACCTACTTGCTCGCGGCCTCTTTCTATATATGCTTGCGCAATTGATATGAGGACATTTAATTTGTGGATGTCGTCGCTAGGAAACTTAGCTGTCATTTGGTATGCATCAGCTAGCATGTCAGCGGCACCTTCAGCTGTATCTGTTTTTATTTGTGCCGAGGCTATACGTGTTAAGACGAATGCTTTATCGAGCCCAGGAGAAAGTTTTTCCGATATCTCCATGGCTTCTTTAATTAAGCCCGCTTCAGCATGCGCCCTGGCAATTTCAGTAAAACCGAAAACGCGGGTTTCGTTATCCATGCTGTCTTCTGCCATATGAATAAGTTTTGCAGATGTATTCTTCGCAGCCTCTGCAAGCCCTGCCTTAGCCTGCGCAATCATGATATTGCCAAGATTATGTAGCTTATCCCAAGGCGGAGAGTCATTTTTTTCAACATTCGTAATAGCCTGGGCAAATAATGTTTCGGCGTTTGTAAAAAGGCCGATCTGCGCGTATCCTGCAGCAAGGTCGATGAGGGCTGCGGAAGCATTCTTCTCGCCGATCATTTTTGAGGCATTGTCAATTATATCTTTTGCTTTTTGCGTTGCGCCTAATTCTGCATGTGCAACAGCAATTGCCGTAAGGGCGCGGGCGTATTGTGCGTTTTCACCGATCCTACCTGCAGTAGCTACTGCTTCTTCCAGAAGTGATTGGGTTGCCGGCTTAATCTGCGTAATTTTATATGCTTCCAGCTCTGCCTGGGCACCGGCGATCTCGAACTGGACATTGACCTCGTCTGCTCCTTGACTGTCTTTGATTATCTCAACAGCTTCCTTGAGTGCGCGTTCGGCAAGCTCAATCTCTCCGTCTTTCGTATAACATCTAGCCATAGCAGCAAGGGCAGCCGCCTTGTAAAAATTGCTATCCATCGGCAGATTAGTATACAGACCGACGTTTGCCGCTGCAATGGTAATGAGGGAAAAGTATTTGGTTTGATCGCTCGCTGGTAATCTGCTGGCCTTGCCAACGATCGAAAGAAATAATTTCTGGGAATCGTCGGCCGATCTTCTAGCTTTTGCCTTAGCGATCTCAATAAGGGCAAGTATTCTGGCTTGCTCTGTGCTTAGCTCGTTTGCGTTCATGATGGCCTGCGAAAAAAGAGCATTGGCCAGATCCGGGTCTTTTTCCGGCGATGCAGCGCGGTCGGCGATAATGGCTGCATCGTAAAGCCAATTAGTGGAACTAATTGGCGCCTCATTGATTCTTCCTGCTTTTGCATATGCTTCGATAACGGCGGCAATGGCATCTGTCACAGCCTGTTCTTCTATCGTGCCGGTCGCTTGTAAACTCATAGCAACGTTTAAGGCATCACGGCCGAGCCCCGGAGAATCTAGTCTTGCTGCGACTGTGGCCATAAAGGAGTATGCGTATGGACCTAAATTAGTGCCTACAGTTTTTTTAAAGAATACCCCGAAATCCCTATATGTTATCTTAGCTTTTTCGATCATGCCTACATCGGTTTGTTTTGTGGCAATTATTATGAGGCATATTGCTTTTTCAGCATCGTTTTTAATACGATCCGTCTCTTTTAAGGCAAGATTAAACGTTCTATCGGCTTCTGTGGATAATCCTGCTGCTGCTTGCGCTTTGCCGATCTCTGCGATCGCCAGCGCCTTAGATGCGGGCGAAACAAGTTTTTTAACAGTTTCGAATGAGTCATGAAAAGGTTCTGCTTTAGGCACAGCTGTAGGTTTTTGCCGAATGGGAGGTTTGCTTAAAAATTGGTTAATGGCCTCGGTGTCTATCCTTCCTTCCTCTGCCTGCGATATTGGCGCTAAGCTTATATTTGTTTCTACAGAAGTGACTTCATAGCTTGTAACCACCTCTTCTCCGGTAATGATGTTTATCCTCTCTAAAAGTGAAGCCAGCTCTCTTTCTTCTTTTTGAGAGAGGCCTTTACCTCTTTTTGCTATAAGTTCAACAAGCCGTTGGCCCAGCTCCTGAGGTATGGCAATAAAACGGTCTGTCTTGATTATGGGTATCCGTTCATCCCGCTTGCCCAGATACCAGCTGCGGATAAATTGCCGGATCCCGTTTGTTGACTGTGAGGTAAAAGGAGCAACTATCAAAGGCAGTTTCTTTCTGCCGCCTAAATTTACGCCGGTAACAGTTTGGATTCCAAGTTCTTTCAGGCTCAGCGAACCGTGCCAGTCAAAAAGTTTTTCATGCAGGAATATTACCTGTTTGGTTTTTGGTATTTTCAGCCTTGTAAATTGCTGGTCGTGCGGTAATATGATAACACCCTCTTTTCTTAATTGTGTTATCATCGGGATGATCATTTTTTGTATGTCCGCGCGAATAATTTTGATGGCTTGCTCATAATTTGCATTACCTTGTATCAGGCCATCCAGTCCCACCGCTATGGTATTTATGTATTTCAATTTATCTGTAACGGAAAGTTCCGGACTGCCGACGATCTTATCAACAACATACCCTATACCCATCTGAAAGTTGGATATCTCACCGGGTTGAAGGCTTGACGGGATCTGGATATTATCGCGCGACTCAGGCACATCCATAAGCCCGGCAAGCTCTATAGATAGTCCGCCTTTCGATGTTGCTTTAGAAGATATCGAGTCAGGGATATCTATAGCAGATATGACTTCTCCATTGCGTGAAAAAGAAACGCGATGCGGCAGCGTCGGGTCATAAATTACTTTAATTTTTTTCTTTTCATCCTGAGCTTTTTGTCCGCTTAAAGGTTCGGGACGCTTTGTGCCTTCCCGTGGGACGAACATTCTGGCTATTATCTCAGCATTCATGCCGCTGCCGTTATCGGTTACGCTTAAGTAATTGCTTGTAACCGCAACTTTGACAAACTTTCCATTTGTCTGCGTATGGCCGAGCTGCCCCTGGCCTGGGGGGACGATTATAGTCTTAGTTCCGAATCCGTTGATTTTCTGGGGAGCCTGCTGTCCATTCATCTGGGTAAGAATGTCTACTTCTGCAACAAAAGGAAAACGTTTATGTATGCCTGAAACTATGTCTGTCTGTGAATTTGTCTGGTTTTCTGCGCTATTTGTCTCGGTGTCGGGTATTTTGTCGGCAACGCTGACCTGTAGAATGGTGCCGTGTTCCAGCGATTGTCCGCATGCGGCAGAAGCGGTTTTTTGAAATTCTTTCAAAGGTATGTTTTTTATCTGGATATATAGCTGCCCCTGCGTGTCTTTAATGA
>Ga0172381_10002630_pt1 | contig 19619 bp, 16 predicted proteins | sample Leawel6488metaG_FD_119754 | JGI IMG/M metagenome (GOLD analysis project Ga0172381, IMG submission 119754) | Leachate microbial communities from a municipal landfill in Southern Ontario, Canada - Leachate well 64-88 metaG | ecosystem: Engineered > Solid waste > Landfill > Unclassified | place...
AAACTCTCCGTAGCTCAGCTGGTAGAGCAATTGACTCTTAATCAATGGGTCGTGGGTTCGAGCCCCGCCGGGGAGACTCTAAAGTACAGGTAGCCCTCTGTTTATCAATATGATAACAGAGGGTTTGTTGTAAAATGTTTCAGATTGTTTCATGAATTATTCTGTTTTATTCAGTGATTATGCTTGATAGCCTTATTGCTTAAGATTTATTCCACCTTATCCCTCGTTTTTGATCATTGGCCTGGTTTTCTGTCCGTTTCGGTCAAAAAAATAGAATATTTGAAATCCCAATGCACTACTTTTGTCCCTATGAGATCAAAATACCCCATTAAAGATTTATCCAGGTTGACTTGGTTGATTTCTTTAACAAGCGCCATTTTTTTGCTTGCATTTGATTTGTTGTTTGGCAGGCCAGGAGGTGTCCAAAGAGTAATTCTTTTCTCTCTTCTTTTCTTTTTTACCAATATTTTTATGGGCTTTTTGGACATTGCGATCCTGATGTTCCTGGAAAGAGGATTGAAACTGCGCGACTCAAAAAATTTCAGAAAAGTACATTGTACTATCTCTTTACTCCTGAATGCTTCTATTTTTTTCATGATTTCACTCATTTTTTCTTCATTAATAGGTAATCAGGATATCGGGTTCTTTGGCGTCATTTTCCTTTTTTTCGTGGGTTTATTTGTTAATGCACTCATCCTTACTCTTCAATATTTTGTGATTCTCAAGGATTCCAAAACGAAATCTGATCTGGAGAATTCGAATCTGAAAATGGAGAATGCAGAAGCTGCTTATCAGCTTTTAAGACAGCAAATCCATCCTCATTTTTTATTTAATGCATTGAATACACTTAAATCTTTATACAAAAAAGACCCTATCGCGGGAGAAAAATATCTTGTTCATTTATCAGATTTCCTAAGGGCATCCCTTTCTTATAATGATGAAAATTTGATTCAACTGCAGGATGAATTAAAACTTTGCAATGACTATCTGGAAATGCAAAAAATCCGCTTCGGTGAAGCGCTGATTTTCAACATCGACATTTCCGAAGAGGCCCTTAAAAAAAGATTTGTACCTTCTTTTTCAATTCAGCCATTATTAGAGAATTCAATTAAGCATAATGAATGTACAGAAGAGTCCCCCCTCCGGATTTCCGTAAAGCAGGAAGGAGAATGGATAAAAGTTACGAATAATTTACGGTTAAAAACATCATCGGAGAAATCGACCGGCAGCGGTCTGGCAAATCTTAACCGCCGATACCATTTGTTATCGGAAGAAGAACTTATTATTGAAGATAACGGGAGCGCTTTTTCGGTTATGCTAAAGATTTTAAGTTATGAAAATAGTCATCATTGAAGATGAAAAGTTAACGGCTGAAGATCTGGCCGGAACCATCACTGAGCTGGATCCGGATGCCGAAATTGTCTCCTTTTTATATTCTGTAAAAGAGGCAATATGCTATTTCAAAAACAATGCATTGCCCGATTTGATATTCAGTGATATTCAATTGGGGGATGGGCTTAGCTTTGAAATCTTCAAATCAGTAAGCATCTCATCCCCTGTCATTTTTTGTACAGCATATGATGAGTTTGCATTAAATGCATTTAAGGCCAATGGTATTGATTATCTACTCAAACCATTCTCATCCAAGTCCATTTCGGAAGCCTTGCATAAATACAAAACCTTTTTCAAGTCTGTCCCCGGAAAAACGATCCAGGTGGATGAGTTTCTTGAACTTTTAAAAAGCCGGAAAACGCCAAAATCAACTTCGGTTTTGGTTCACTATAAAGACAAAATCCTTCCAATCAGGTTGGAAGATATTGCGTTGTTTTATATTGAAGATGAAGTCACACATTTGATGACCTTTGAGAAGAAGACTTACTATATCAATAAAAACCTGGATGAATTAATGCAAATTACAGGCAATGGCTTTTATCGGATAAACCGTCAGTACCTGGTCAACCGTAAAACGGTCAGTGATGCCACACAATATTTTTCAAGAAAACTTTCGGTCAATCTTGTAATTCCTTTTAAGGATACGCTTACGGTAAGTAAGGAAAAAATCCCATCTTTTCTTAAATGGTTAGAGTATGAACATTGATTAAAAACAGATCTATTAAAAAACAAATCATTAACACATGAAAACTAAAATTGAAAAATGTGAAGGGAAGCTGGGTATTTTATTGCCCGGGCTTGGCGCAGTTGCTACCACGCTCATTGCAGGTGTTTTTGCCGTTCGGAAAGGAATTGCCCTTCCCATCGGTTCATATACTCAAATGGGAAGTATCCGGCTTGGTAAACGTACCGAAAACCGCAATCCGAAAATCAAGGACTTTGTCCCCTTAGCCGACCTGAAGGATATCGAATTCGGGGCATGGGATATTTTTCCTGATAATGCTTATGAATCTGCTTCAAAAGCAGGTGTGTTAGACCAACAACAGCTTGATGTGCTGAAATCCGAATTATCCGGGATCAAACCAATGAAAGGAGTTTTTGACCGGCGCTTTGTCCATAATCTCGATGGACACCATGTGAAATCCGCCCTTACAAAGATGGACCTTGCAAAAGCCCTGATGAAAGATATTGAACAATTCAAGGCCGAACATCATTGCTCCCGGCTGGTTATGGTTTGGTGTGCTTCCACCGAAATTTATCTTCAGGCCGGCCCTGTTCATCAAACCCTGGATGCTTTTGAAGAGGGGTTGCGCAATAACGATCCCAACATTGCTCCCAGCATGATCTATGCTTATGCCGCCCTTAAATCAGGGATCCCTTATGCCAATGGGGCTCCCAATCTTTCATGCGACTTTCCCGCCATGGTCGAATTAGCGCGTAAGATGAAGAACCCGATCGGTGGAAAAGATTTTAAAACCGGACAAACCTTGATGAAAACAATTATTGCACCGGGGCTTAAAGCCAGGAATCTCGGGATCAATGGTTGGTTTTCAACCAATATTCTTGGAAATCGCGACGGCGAAGTGCTTGATGATCCGGAAAGTTTCAAAACAAAAGAGGTTTCCAAGCTGGGTAGCCTCGATAATATTCTGGAACCAAAGCTGAACCCGGATCTCTACCATGATCTCTATCATAAAATACGTATCAATTATTATCCTCCAAGGGGTGACAACAAGGAAAGCTGGGATAACATCGACATTTTTGGATGGCTTGGATATAAAATGCAGATCAAGATCAATTTCCTGTGCCGCGATTCTATCCTGGCCGCTCCGATTGTTCTGGATCTTGCGCTATTGCTTGACCTGGCTAAGCGTTCAGGAATGTATGGAATTCAGGAATGGCTGTCGTTCTTTTTCAAATCGCCACAATCCTTACCCGACCTTCCCCCACAACATGACTTGTTCCGTCAGTTGATGAAACTCGAAAACACACTTCGTCATCTCCAGGGTGAAAATCTGATTACTCACCTCGGCCTTGATTATTATGAAGAGCTGTAAACCTGACTTCTGGAAATGGATCGTGTCCGGATTTGGACTGGGATTGATCCCTATAGCCCCGGGGACCATGGGTGCGCTTGGCGCCCTGGTCCCGGCTATCCTGATCAGACAGCATTTTTCACAACCCAATTTCCTCCTGATTCTACTCATTGTGGTTTTTACTGTTTTAGGCATCATTGGAACCAATAAGATGATCCCACGATGGGGAAAAGATCCATCGAAGGTGGTGATTGATGAAATAGCAGGCATGTGGATAACTTTACTTTGGGTTCCAGCGGGATGGCTTTCAGTGATTCTCGGTTTTATTTTATTCCGGATTTTTGACATTGCCAAGCCATTGGGAATCCGTTCTTCCGAAAAACTCCCGGGAGGATGGGGAGTAATGGCCGATGATATTCTGGCTGGCATTTATTCCAATATTTTTATTCAGGTAGTTTTTTTATTTTTCCCAGGTTTTTTTGCTTTTTAGGGCCCACGAATTTATGCATGCTTTCATAAAATCTCAATGTTCATCCTTCATTGCAACCCTGGTGGATTTTTCGGTCACCATCCTCCTTACGGAGATTTATGGGTTATGGTATCTGTTTTCTACTTCCACAGGCTCGGTGGTAGGGGGCATTACAAATTTTATTATCAACCGGCGGTGGGTCTTTAAAGCAACCGATGGAAAAATATCCTGGCAGGTCCTGCGCTATTTTCTTGTCTGGAGTGGTAGTATCATTTTTAATATTAGCGGGGTGTACCTTCTTACTAACTTCGGGCGCATCAATTATGTGGTGTCGAAAGTTATCACTGCTGTCCTGGTCGGGATTTTCTTTAACTTTTTACTTTTCAAGAAATTTGTTTTCAATACCGCGCGTGAGATTAAAAAATCTTCGATATAGCCTCCTGATATTTTCTGTTTTCCTGATCTTTACTCCTGATGCCCAATCCCAAATTGTAGGACAAACCATCGTAAAAGGAAAGGTGACAGATGCTATAACCAATGAACCATTGCCGATGGTTGCTATTGTTTTTGTCAAAACCAATACCGGGACCACAACCGATATGGATGGCAATTATTACCTGACCGGAAAAAAGACTTCTCAAAAGGTTCAATTTTCCTGCCTGGGATATGAATCTGTTGAGATGCCCCTGTTGACCGGGAAAACCCAGGTACTTGATGTCAGGTTGAAGCCCCAGACTAAACAATTGAACGAATTGGTCGTCAAACCCCAGACAAATAAATACCGCAATAAGGATAATCCCGCGGTGGCGCTCATCAATCAGGTAATCGCCCACAAAGAGGAAAACAGGAAAGAGCAATTCAATTCCTTCCAATACGAAAAATATGAAAAAATTCAATTTGCCCTCAGTAACCTGAACGAGAAATTTAAAAGCCGACAGTATTTGAAAAAATTTAAATTCATTTTTAATAATGTTGATACTACTAAAATTCCCGGCAAAGAGATCTTGCCCTTATACCTGAAGGAGACCTTATCGGATTATTATTCTCAAAAAGCCCCCCCGAAAACCAAAGAGATCATTAAAGGCAATAAGATGGTCACTTTTGAGGGATATTTGAATAACCAGGGGATGACCGAATATCTGAAATATATGTATCAGGATATTAATATTTATGATCATGATGTCATGTTCCTGACTAATATTTTTCTCAGTCCCATTGCCAATACTGCTCCGTCGTTCTATCGTTTTTTTATCATGGATACCGTGACAGTTGATAGTGTACGGTGTTATAAAATGCTATTTTCACCGCGGAACAAAACAGATATGCTTTTTCAGGGTTTTTTGTTTATCACGGCCGACAGCAGCTATGCCGTTAAAAGTATTGAAATATCGGTCCCGAAGGATATCAACCTGAATTGGGCCAAAGAGGTAAAAATCGTCCAGAATTTTTCGCGGGTCAATAATAGCGGGTTCATGTTGACGGATGATTTGACAGGAATAGATTTCGGGCTTAGCAAAGACGGGGTTGGAATTTATGGGGAACGTTTTGTTTCATACCGGAATATCGCACTTGATCAGAAAATTCCCGATAGTGTTTTGGTTCAGGAAGAAAAGCCTGAAGCCGATATTTCCAACCAACGCTCATCGGAATTCTGGGAAGCCCATCGTCATCAGCCCCTGACAAAATCGGAGAGCGGAACCTACGCGATGATCGACAGTGTGGAACGTATTCCGGTATTTAAGCAGACCATGAACCTCATCATGCTTCTGTTCGCGGGCTATCGCGACCTGGGCTATTTCGAAATAGGGCCGGTGAACACCTTTTACAGCTATAACCCGATCGAAGGATACCGGGTGCGGGTTGGGGGAAGGACCACGGATAAGCTGAGCAAACGAATCAACCTTGAAACATATCTTGCTTATGGTTTTACTGACCTGAAATTCAAATATTACCTGGGGACGACCTTTTCACTTTCCAATCGTTCAATCTTTGAATTCCCGGTAAAATCAATCCGGGCCAGTTATCAGGATGAGACTAAAATCCCTGGACAAGAGTTACAGTTTGTTCAGGAAGATAATTTTCTTCTTTCATTCAAGCGGGGGGTGAATAATAAACTTTTTTACAACAAGACTTTTCGCATAGAACATCTGAACGAATTCAAAAACCATTTTTCATTTAACCTCGGATATCAGTTTACCCATCAAATTCCGGCTGGTGATCTTTATTTCAATACGACCGATTATTTGCTTCATATAAATGATCCTGAATATATAAACATATCTGAGATTGGGCTCACGCTCCGGTATGCCCCACGGGAACATTTTTATCAAGGGAAACAATACCGGATCCCGATGGCCAGTAAACATCCGGTTACCCAATTGCAATTGACTTTTGGGTCAAAAAGCATAAAAAATGATTATGATTATCTGAATATGAAACTGAGTATTTCCAAAAGGTTTTATCTTTCCGTTCTCGGATATACTGATGTTATAATCGAAGGGGGAAAGATCTTTGGGAAGGTCCCTTATCCTTTATTGTTTATACACCGGGCCAATCAAACTTATTCCTATCAGATCAATTCCTATAACCTCATGAATTTTCTGGAATTTGTCAGTGACGAATATGTTTCGTTGAATATTGATCATTGTTTCAATGGCTTTATATTTAATAAAATTCCGCTGATTAAAAAGTTAAAATGGCGCGAAGTGATCACAGCCAAAGTATTATATGGACGGTTGACACCCCTTAATGATCCCGCTACCAATCCTGACCTTTTCAGGTTTCCGGTCGATGATCAGGGGACCCCGGTCACTTTCACCCTGGATGAGGGACCGTATGTAGAAATGAGTGTGGGAATTTCCAATATTCTGAAATTTTTCAGGGTTGATCTTGTCAAAAGGTTGACGTATCTTGATCAACCCCATGTGTCTGGTCTTGGGATCAGGGCCCGGTTTCGATTTGATTTTTAATATACAGGTGTTATGAAAGAGAAGCTCCAGGAATTTATTTATTGGTTGATCCAACCGCTTGTGAAGTTGTTGATCGCCCTGAAAATCACTCCGAATATCATTACCGCCATCGGCTTTTTACTCACCCTCATGGCTACTATCGTTATGATTTATGGGGCTGATTACCGGCCGCATAACGATTTGACTCCTTTGGCATGGGGGGGGGGATTAATCCTTTTTGCCGGTTTTTTTGATATTCTTGATGGACGGCTGGCCCGCGAAGGGAAAATGGCTTCCCGGTTCGGCGCTCTTTTTGACTCGGTATTGGATCGTTACAGCGAGTTGGTGATGTTTTTTGGAATCTGCTATTTTCTGGTATCCCGACACTATTTTTTAGGTTCTATTATTGCCTTTATAGCCTTGATCGGTTCGATGATGGTAAGTTATGTCAGGGCCCGTTCAGAAGGATTGGGGATTGAATGTAAGGCGGGATTGATGCAACGGCCCGAAAGGGTTTTGATCATTAGTGTTTCAGCATTGATTTGTGGTATTGTTTCAGCATGTTTCGGAGGAAATCAAAGACTCTTTATTTCTTGTTTTCCCATTGCCATCATCGAAACAATCTCGATTTTTATCTATCCGCTTGTATTTGTTGCAATCTTTTCCAATATCACGGCAATCGGCAGATTAATCTCCGGAAAAAAAGAAATTGAAAAACAAAATCAGGATATTAAACCATGAAGACGATCTTTCTTGTAATCAGTTGCCTGCTGACGCCGGTTTTTCATTCGATGAATAGGGATGGAACCGATAACCCTGCTGGAGAGCATAATTATCCGGTTCCACAACGGAACGAAAAATTACTCTTTTTTGTGCAACGCACCCATAACCGGAATACCATTGCTTATGAGTTGAACCTGAACCCGGACGGGACAATCAACCAGGGGAACCCTTTACATGCTTATTGGATCCGGTATGAAGAAGGTGGACAGCGGAAAGAGCTTTCATCAATTCAAAGAATGTTATATGGATTAGAGATACAAAAAGGAGAAAAAGGTCGTTATAGTTTCCATTTTAAATACTATAAAAAAAAGGAGCTCTACCTGATCCCTGCCGGAAAGGCCAATTCCTATAAGGTAATGATCGTGATAAATGGGAAAATGGCTGAGTTCACCCATCTTTTTATTGCTTCTGTGACCAATTCACTGGGAGTACCCTCCTCGGTGAAGTATATCGATATGTATGGGATTGATCCCGCGAATGGAAATGCCGTAAATGAAAGGGTCATACCATAAGGAGGGCCAATTAATCAGAAAAGGATGAAAGCAAAATTTCGGAATCTGCCTGCCGGATCGTTGTTCGTAATAGTTGCCTCGATTGTTTATTTGTCGGCCATGCAGATTGGCGCTGGTTTACGCCCGGAACATTGGGCCATCGTCCTGGCATTTAATAGTTGTTTTTTTGCCGGAAAAGGAAGCCGGAAATTTGTTCTGGGATTTACGGTTTTTGCTGTTTTTGCAATTATTTATGATGCCATGCGGATCTTTCCGAATTATCAATTTGCGAAGGTTGACATTGCCGGAATATATAACCTTGAAAAATCGCTGTTTGGCATCTGGGTTGAAGGGTCAACGTTAACGCCGAACGAATTTTTTTCCATTCATCATACCGTTCCAGCTGATTTGATCAGTGGTTTTTTTTATCTGAACTGGATCCCGGTACCCCTTGCTTTTGCCGTTTATCTCTTTTTTACCAATAAAAGGCTTTTTCTGAATTTTTCATTGACATTTCTTTTGGTCAACTTGCTGGGGTTTTCCATATACTATATCCATCCGGCAGCCCCACCCTGGTATGTGGCTAAATACGGGTTTGATTTTCATCTAAATGTACCCGGGAATATCGCGGAGTTTGGCCGTTTCGATCAATTGGTCCATGCAAAGATCTTTGCTTCTATTTACGCAAAGAATGCAAACGTATTTGCCGCGTTTCCTTCACTCCATTGCGCATATCCCATGGTGGTTCTTTTTTATGGATTGAAAGCCAGGTGTAAATGGATGAATATTCCTTTTGCCATCCTGGTCCTTGGAATTTGGTTTGCAGCTGTTTATTCAGGACATCACTATGTAATTGATGTGATATTTGGTATTCTGTGTGCAATTGCCGGTATTTCAGCCTATCAGTGCATTCTTCTGAAGATGGGTTTCTATAACCGATTCATTGAAAAATATACGAAGCTGATCTCCTGAAGGTTGATTAAGCCTTTTTCACTTTCTTTACGCGGACAGCGCTCATGCCTTTAAACCCGCGCTCTATCTCAAAAGTGACCATATCGCTTTCGTTAATTTCTTCGGTCAAATTGTTGACGTGTACAAAATATTTCTGCTGCGTATCAATGTCTTTAATGAAACCAAAACCTTTTGAATGGTTGAAATATTCAACCCTGCCATTTCGTATTGGGTTTATCTCTTCTTTCTCCCTTTTAGGAACACCAATTTTTATACTATCGACATCGATTATTTTCCGATCAGCCGGATCGGGAGGCGTGTCTGTAATGTTCCCATTTTCATCAACATAAGCCACCATGTTATCGAATCCGCCGCCTTTTGAGTTTGCCTTTCGGTCTGCGAGTTTTTGTTGTTTTTCAAGTCTTTTCTTTAATCGTTTTTTCTCTTTTTCTTTTTTGTTAAAGGTCTCTTGTGAACCTGCCATATTATATTTGATTTAAAATGATGTCAAAACAGTTTTGCTTAAAATTATACACTATTGTCATGCAAAGATAAGATAATATACCAGAACAGTTTCATAAGACTATTTTTATACATTCCGGCGGGTTAATGGCAAACATCCTATCGCAGGTATATTCAGTCATACAACACCAAAATTTGGTACAGTAATCCAATGTACCGGGATTTACCGATTAATTTACACGGTTCACCTATATATTCCGGCTTAACCTCTGCAAATTATATAATTTCGAAACATTAACCTCCTTCGAAAAGTAAAATATTGAGCCGGCCCCGAAAAGTCAAATCTTTCATTTTACCGCGAAGACGCAAATATATCATATCCAATTATTTAAAATTTTGCGCCTTAGCGACTTGGCGGTAAAAAGTGGTTTTCGGAGTGGACTCATTCATAAAAATCAAATTCACGATAATATTTAAGGCCTCAACATGAAACGAAAATGGATTATATTGATAATCTTCCTTTTTTCAGGGATGAGTTCATCAGAGATCAAAGCCCAGGGCATGATCGTAAAGATGATGGATGGCGCTGAAAATCATGTCACATTGAATACCATCGAGAAACTTAACTTTTCAGAAAGTGACATGGTGGTTGTATACAAATCCGGCTCAAACACCAATTATGATCTTTCGAACATCCGGAAACTATATTTTGATGCATCTATTTCGGTGCATGAAATTAACGCGCTAAATAATCAGGCATTGCTGGTCTATCCTAATCCCGCAGGAAATTCCATCTCGGTGAAGGGTATCCCTGAAAAGGCAGGCATGATATCGATCTACCAGATGGATGGCCAAACTGTCATGACCGAAGTTGTTACATCTACCGAGGCAATTATTGATATCACCAGATTGCCTGGCGGTCTTTATTTATTGAATGCCTTGGGTCGTACCACTAAATTTATCAAACAATGAAAAACAGGATCTTATTTACAATCATAATCTGTTTATTCAGCAATATGACCCTGTTTTCACAGGAAAAACTGTATATTCACAAATCGGACAAGATGACCCTTGGCGCCGTACTGGCAGATATCGACAGTATATATTTCAGCAGTGAAGGGACTTTCGCCTATTTCAGGATTGGCGATACCCTTGTCCAATATCCGATTACCGAAATTGACAGCATCACTTTCGGGGACAATTCAAACACCATATCGGTTATATACAATGGGTCCGATGTGACCGTGATCAACCCACTCGCTTTCGAAGGGGTTACCGTCGTTGTAGAAGGGTCGGATGTGACGGTAAATTCCGTATCGAGTACTCAGGATATCAACTTCCTCCTTACCGGGGTTACAACAGACGGAATGTTTAAAATATATACAGCCAAGCGATATAATCTGATATTGAATGGCGTTAATATCGCCAATCCGGATGGCCCTGCCATCAATGTGCAGTCGAAGAAAAAAACTTCCGTGACACTTATGGATGGAACGACCAATATACTGACCGATGGGGAAATTTATGCTGACCCCCCCTCCGGTGAAGATCAGAAGGGCGCTTTTTTCAGTGAAGCGAAACTGGTGTTTTCCGGATCGGGGACCCTGGTCATAAACGGTAATGGTGAAGACCAGCATGCCTTGTGCGCTGATGATGAGATTGAAGTGAACGGGGGTGTTATCACGGTCAATTCTGCGGTAAAAGATGGTATCCACGCCAAAGACGGGATCCTGATCACGGCCGGGACTATTAATGTCACCTCGTCAGGCGATGGCATTGATGGCGACGATGGCTATGTTGATATCTCGGGAGGCTCTGTGACCACGGTAAATAACGTTGCCGATGTGAAAGGTATTGGTTGCGACAGTACACTAATCATTTCTGGTGGAACAGTAAATGTAACAGTAACAGGGGCCCAGTCGAAAGGGTTGAAAAGCGATATGCCCATGACCCTGAGTGGCGGTACTATCACTGTCCATAATTCAGGTGATGCCGTTCTGGAAGTTTCCGGATCGGGATATGACCCATCTTATTGCACCGCGATTAAATCAGATACGGTTGTCAATATCAGTGGGGCTGATATCACCATTGTCACTACGGGAATGGGAGGGAAATCCGTCTCATCGGATGCCGATATCGTGATGGCCTCCGGGAGTTTGCATATTACCAATTCAGGGAACGGGGCTAGGTATACCAATACTTCCGGAGTGTGGGACGCTTATGTGGCAACCTGTTTGAGTACGGATAGGGATATAGTCATAACAGGGGGTTCTGTTACAACTTCCAGCTCCGGGTCAGGCGGAAAAGGTTTTTCTTCCGACAGGGATCTGACCATTGGGAATGAAGCCTCTTCCCCGACCATCCAGATCACCACAACGGGCACCAAAATTTTTATCTCCGGATCAGGTCAGAATGCCCAGTATGCGGAAGCCAAAGCGGTTAAAAGCGATTCTGCCGTGCTGATCAACAATGGAACAATCACAATTGCATCAGCGGATGATGGCATTAAATCAGAGACCTCCATCACGATCAACAATGCGGTCCTGACCATCAGCAATTCGGTGGAAGGGCTGGAGGCGCCTTATATTACAATCAACAGTGGCAATGTACATGTTTTCTCTTCCGACGATTGTATCAATACCACTTTTGGTACCGGAGGTGAATGGGATGACGGAAGCCTTATGACGTTCAACGGGGGATATGTTTCAGTAAGTGCAACGACCGGTGACGGGTTAGACAGCAATGGCGATATTTTATTTACAGGAGGGACAATCCTCGTCCATGGCCCGCAAAACGCACCGGAAGTAGGCATGGATTTTAATGGAAGTTGCAATATGAACGGTGGATTTCTGGCTATTTCAGCGCCCAATTCGGGTAATATGATCCAGGCGCCGGATAATACTTCAGATCAACGCTGCATCAAAGTGGTTACAAACCAAAGCCTTTCTGCTACGACGCTTTTTCATATCCAGGACGCTTCGGGAAACGACATTCTGACTTTCCAGCCCGCCAGGAAATATTATTCGATTATCTTCTCTTCATCAGGGCTTGTAGCTGGTACAACTTATTCGATCTATACCGGCGGAACCTGCACGGGAGGGACCAACACCGACGGATTATATACCGGTGGGACCTATTCCGGAGGGACCTTCAGGAAGTCCTTTACAGTCAACAGTATCATCACGAACGTGAACTTCTGATAGGATGATACCTCTTACAGGGTCAGAGATCATCCATGGATAATGCCCTTATACAATCAGGCTCCATTCAGCGACATTGACTGTAATACCGGAATATAATCACTTCTCGGTTTCCGGCGAAAGACATTGAGGATATATTAAATTCCATGTTTCATTATCAGAAACATCCGATTTATTCGTTATTTTGTAGGACACAGAGCTAATAAGTTTTGATCGCTTCTTTGTCCTTAAAAATGAGAAATCAATGTCTCTAGGAAAATTTACCACTCTTTCTATTCTGACGCTGTTGGTTTTTCTGACACTTGTTCCAGACTCCACTTTCGGGCAGGAAAAATTGACGCTGAACAGGAATATGTTATACAATTTTTCCACAAAAGGCGATGCGGGACTGCTTGTGGATGAGCAGGTTATTGCCAATGATCCGGCAACCGGACATGGTGGTACCCCTACAACCGTTTTTACACCGGGATGGATAAATGCTGCTGTTTATTATCCTGCAATGATTGTGCTTGATCTCTGGAAATTACACAGTCTGACATCCTTATGGCTTTTCGATCTCAATGATCAGGACACCGTTTCTATTTATACCGGGGATCCTTCTTCCTGGCAGAAAAAAGAAGATATGTACCTGGACAAATACATGAAATGGCGCGAAGTCCCCTTACAGACGACAACCAGGTTCCTGATGCTTAAATATCGCAGCCCTCACACTCGGATTGCCGAGATTGTACTTTACGGTGAGGCGACTGGAGAAGCTGTCCCTCCCCCCATACCGGTTGAACGGCCTAAACCGTTTATTGATCAGTTTATGGGTGTTAATGGTTTCATTGATGATCCGGTGAACAAACTCAACTGTACAGGAAATATGCGCGAATATCATAACTGGAGTTGGGATGAAGGGAATCGTGACACAACCTATCCGGGCTATCCTAACAATCAATGTGCCTGGAATCCAAGTTGGGTGAGCGGACCGGGATGGGGCTTTTATTTCGATGATTTCTATTCCCAACTACAAGACACAAATTTGTTAGTGAGCCCTGTTTTGCAGGGATCAGCTTTTTATGTTGCCGGATTTGATGAGTCCCGGATGCAGTATAAACCGGTCAGCCTGGATAAAAACCCACTCGATCCTTTATCTTATATTGAGCATTCGGATTATATATTCCAGTTTGCTGCCAGATATGGTCAGACGGCGGTATCCCCCTCGTTATTGAAATTACGGGCTGACCAGCCGGTGATCAGTGGAAGCGGGCTTGCCGGTTATCTGGAGAACTGGAACGAGCCCAACAAATGGTGGTACACGCGCAAGGGATATTTTACCCCCGATGAATTTTCAACGATGTGTTCCACTGATTATGATGGCCATGAAAATACGTTGGGACCGGGAAAAGGGATGAAGACTGCTGATCCGGCAATAAAGATGGTGATGGGTGGGCTGGTGGACCTGGATCCGGAATATCTGAGATGCATGAAATTGTGGTGTGATTTTAACCGGCAGACCGGTTTCCCGGCCGATGTACTGAATTTCCATCACTATTCTAATAAAAACGATACCATAGGCATAAGTCCGGAGGAAGACAGTCTAAAACAAAGGTTAAAGGAAGTCGTGGCCTTACGCGATACCTGTTTACCTGGCAAAGAGATTTGGCTCTCTGAATTCGGATATGATACCAATCCTGAAAGTTTTCAGGCAGCTGTTGCAATTGATACGAATGATATTTATGAAGTACAGGGAGAGTGGATATTACGATCCTATCTTGAAGCAATTGCGGCAGGGATTGATAAGGCTTTTGTCTTCATGCTTCGCGATGTAAACTCCGCCAATCCCAACAAATATAACAGCTCAGGCCTTACAAATGAAAGCTGGGCTGGTTATCGGCCCAAAAAATCGTGGTATTATGTTTACACCATGAAGGGCCAGCTTTCAAGGCTCCGTTTTGAAAACGAAATTCCTTCGGGCCATGATTCAGTGAATGTTTACAGATTTCTTTCCGCTGAAGGGGATACCACGGTTTATGCTGTCTGGTGCAGCAGTTCATCCAACAGGATCATCGAAAATTTTAAGCTTGGTATCGGAAGCTGTTCCTGGGCGCGGTTGGCCCTGCCTCAGTACAGGATGCCTGAAGGATATCAATCGTACCTTGAAATACTTAATGATACGGTTACTTTCAGGGTCACCGAACGTCCTGTTTTCATCCGTACATTAAAGGGGGGAAATCCGATCCCTTTCGAAAACAACGTTTACAATGTCGTAGTAGGGGATGGTGAGTTTCAATGTTTTAATGCCATTCAGAAAATCAGGGTAGCCGGGAATGGCACTACATTTCTGGTGCGATCAGGAGGCAGCGCTACCCTCATTGCCGGTCAGCGGATATCGCTATTGCCGGGAGCAACGGTTGATCCTGGCGGAGCGTTATCAGCTTACATCAGTACATCGGGAACTTATTGTCCCGGGGAAAATATCCCAAGCCGGAATGTCAAAAATATCAAAAAGGAAGAGACATTAGAGATACAACCTAAGGGAAAATTATTCAGGGTCCATCCCAATCCGACCACCGGTAGGTTTACAATTGAACTAAATCCAGGTGTCAATCCTTTGCCGATGACCGTGTTCCTTTATGGAAATCAAGGGGAAATCATCATGAAACAGGAAATAGAAGCTACCCGGGAAAAAGATTTTTTCATTGACAAAAATCAGTCTGGTATATTCATCATTCGTCTGATCATGGGTGACCGCGTTGAGACTGCAAAGATCATCAGGATGAAGTAAACTTTTCTGATTTCCATACCGGTAAAAGCCTTATCTTATTCCCAATCGCCGGGAAGGTTCACGACCGTATCCCCGTATCAATATACTATCGGCCGTAATTGTAACCTCGGCAAAAGAATTCAAAGGCGTATCCACCATGCCCCTGAAATTCACCAGGTGGATCCCCTGTTTTTGCTGGTAATTCCCGGCATGGTAATGACCATCAAAATAGGCTTTTACGCTGGGAAAACCCACAAGAAGTGTAAAGAGTTCTTTGTTGTTGAAAAGATTATGGTTCCCCTGAGAAAAAAGCGGGAAATGACACAGCACAATAACTTTTTGCCCGGCATCCTGACATTCCGTCAGTTGCTCTTTCAACCATTTCATCTGTTCGCCCCCGATCCCTCCGTTCCATATCATTCCATTAAACCGCATACTCGCGTAAAGGTCATTGACAAGATCGTCACGCTCGCTTTTCTGCATTTTGGTTTGTGGCGCAAAATAACTCAAATCGTCCCCATCCAGGATTATGAATGACCAATTTCTGATATCCACTCTGTAATATCCCCTTGAAAGGCCAAGACGGTTCATCAGGGTAGGCTTATACTGCTTTTTTATCATATAATCATGGTTCCCGAGAACCGGATAGAATGGCGCCCTGAAATGCTTAAACCGGGGAAGAATGGCATCGTAGTTGCTCCATTTATGATCGATCATATCCCCCAGGCTGAATATAGCATCAAGCTGAAGTGAGTTGAAAGTTTCAATACAACTGTCAAGTTTTGTGAGGGAAAGACGATAAAAACGTATCTCCTTATCAGGGCAATCACAATACTGGCAATCGGTGAAAATTCCGATATGAATGGGTTTTCCTTCCTGTGCGTAAACGGAAAAACTAAAAACAATAAGGTTTAAAAAAGCAAGGCAGTTAAATATACAATTCATGAATATAATTATTGATGATATTTGGTTGCCCCGTGAGTTTTTCCGGGGAATCCGTGAGTTTGAAACATGGGATCCATCCTGATGCTTCATCGGGTTTCGCCTCCGTCATTTTAATAACCATGTTCAATGGTTTTATACGGATGCCATCGTTTCCGATAATGTCGTTGGTGATCCAGGTGCCGATTCCATAGACCGAAAATATCTTATTCCTGACCGCATTTTCAATATTGGAAATTTTTTCGAAGGTATCGATGGCATCAGAAAAAACAAGGGTTTTGGGAATCAAACCGTTGGGTAAAATGATTTTTTTATCCTGGTAATGGGCAATGGCTTTATGGGCAAAGATCACCGGATCCCCTGAATCCTGACGAATGCCATCAAAAAGCTTTGAAAAGAAAAGATCAAAGTCCCTGAAAAAAACGTCGGTCGTAAAAGTGTCAGTCAAGGCAATACCGAGGGCTCCATGATATGTTTCAACCCATTTTTCAAGCGCCATTTTGGTGGCCATGCGAACGCCGTACCTGGCTGCATGAAACATAAACCATTCATGCGCCTGTGTTCCGCTGGCAGGGATTGCAAATTTCCGTGCGAACATCACGTTGCTGGTCCCCTTGATTGTTTCCGGCGCTGTTTTTAGAAATAATCCAATGACTTTTTCCTGGACAAGTTTTGATTTTCTCCTGCGTGTGCCAAATTCAATGACAGCGATATGCATGGATGCAAAATGGCGGAATTTTTCTTCCCACCGGGAGCTATTCGGGCCAACCGCATCGGGGATCCCGGAAATCCGATAGTATAGCTCAGATATGCAAGCCATTAATGGAACTTCCCAAAGAATTGTTTTGTGCCAGAATCCTTCAATGATGACATCCAGTTTGCCCCCGGTCTGCCGGATCTTTACTTCATCCGGGTCGAACCGAAATGCCCTGAGATATTCAATATAAGCCGCGTCAAACCATGGGTTTTTCCGGGTCATGTACCCCTCTATTTCTCCCGTAAACTGAATCTCTTCAAAACAGTGGATCTGTTCTTTCAGCAATTCACCGAAACCAGGAGGAAACTCAATGGCTGGATCCCTTACAATCAGAGAATACTTTACCTTTGCTTCAGGATAGAATTTCAGGACGGCATATTGCATAAAAAACTTATAAGCATCCTGATCGTCAAAATCGGTTATAATGGAGGGAAATTTCATACGCTGACAATCTTATGGTTGATCAGGTTAGTGAAAAATCTGTTTATTGGGCAGGGTAAAGGGCAAGCTATCATGGATAACAAGTTTTTATCAAATATTTTAAGGTCAGGAACAAATATATGAAGATCAATTGTAAGGAGGTGAAAAAAGTTGCTGTGGTTTTTAATGAGACCGCTTCACTCCATGTGGAGCCTCAAAAAGGTTTTACGCCACTATGTCCTGACGAACTACCCGTGCCCGAAGGGGATCAAATAGTTCCTGAACTTAAAGGTCAGAACAGGATGGCAGCCTACCGGACTATTTCCAAGGAAATTCATCCTCCCAATGCGATCTGGATTGCCACAAAGGATAATCCTCAATTTGATCCAATCGGGGGCGAAAACGTCGATCTTCGTTGGAACCCTCATTGTATATCAGGCACAAAAGGAGTTGAGATGATCGATGGGCTGGAGCCAGTCACCAGCTATGATTTCATTGTTGTAAAAGGTTTTGAGCCCGATATGCATCCTTATTCAGCCTGTTATCATGACATTCAAAAAAAAATCGCGACTGGTCTTATTGAATGGTACAAATCGAAAAACATCAAATCGGTGATCGTGGGAGGATTAGCTACAAATTATTGCGTGGCAGAGACTTGCAAAGACCTGTCTGTCGCCGGGTTCCGGGTTATACTGAACCTTGGCGGTTGCAGGGGGATCGGGACAAAGGAAGAAGTTGAAAGAAGCGTTGAAATTCTTATACATGATTATAAGGTGATCCCTGTTAATTCATATCTGGATATTGAAGTAATAGATCTCATTGACAGATAAAAAATCCCGGACAGGTTTTACGAAATAATCCCTCAGATCATATTTTCAATGTTCCATACAAAAGCCCTTAATCCCTGGGCTTCCACTGATGCATTGAGCGATTGGAGCTGGGAGAGCAAGGGAGATACATTGGCATCTTCGGTTATGATCAGGTAAGCATTATTAAGCTCAGGCCATGTATGGGTCCCGACATGGGGCGGTCCCTTATCTGATCCGTTTCCGGCGATACCGGTCCACTGTGTAAATCCCCTGATAATTAACTGGTCCAAGATTTCCTTAACCTGCCCTGAGAGCGATTGATTATATACCACAAATACTGCTTTCATATTTTCAGACGTTTTCGTTTAAAAGTTTTATTTGCCTTTTACGCGACCGTTTGATTTTCCCGACGCCAAAAATAGTATAGATGGTAGGGATCAAAACAAGCGTTACAAGCGTTGAGAAGGTCAGGCCACATAAGATTGCAATGGCCATGGGTTTCCACATTTCCGAACCGCTTCCCGTTGCGGCGATCATAGGGATCATGGCTAAAATCATCGTTAAAGAGGTCATTAAAACAGGTCTGATCCTTGACCGTCCTGCCGTGATCACTGCATTTTTCAATGAAAGTCCCCGGTCCACCTGTAAGTTGGTGTAGTCCACCAGAATGATCCCATTCTTTACCACGATACCGATCAGCATGACGGCCCCAATCAATGAGATGACATTGATTGTCGAATGGAAGATGAACAATCCCAGGAAAACGCCGGTAAAGGCAAACGGGATGGAAAACATGATGATAAAAGGTTCGGTGAGCGATTCGAACTGAGACGACATTACGATATACACGAGTATCAATGACAGGAGTATCAGGGTGATTAAACTTTTGAAAGAATCAGCCATATTTTCGGCGCTGCCGCCATAATCGATGGAAACATCATTGGGAATATCCATTTTTGGGTATTCTTTTTCAAGCGCTGCCTGTACAGTCCCTAAATCGGTGCCTGAAAGCGCGGCCGAAACGGTAACCACACGCACTTTGTTTTCCCGCTCAATATTTGGGGGTGAATAAAACCGTTTCAGAGTGGTGATTTCGCTTAATTTGATCAGTTTTCCCTGGGGTGTCATGATGCTGATATTGGCGATATCTTCGGTTGACTGTCTGAATTTTTTATCATAACGGACGATTACATCGTATTCGTTTCCTTCC
>Ga0172381_10002631_pt1 | contig 19604 bp, 31 predicted proteins | sample Leawel6488metaG_FD_119754 | JGI IMG/M metagenome (GOLD analysis project Ga0172381, IMG submission 119754) | Leachate microbial communities from a municipal landfill in Southern Ontario, Canada - Leachate well 64-88 metaG | ecosystem: Engineered > Solid waste > Landfill > Unclassified | place...
CGTGCTGCCTCATTGGGCCTTTGCGGACAAAAGCTGCCCGGGATACCAGTTCAACATTTTGAAATTAAGAAACCTAATATCAGGGAACGCGCCAGCCCTGCCATAAAACCTCACAACCCCGGAATCTCTCTCCCCGGAACGGCCGCTTAGAATTCCCCTAAGTGGCCGTTTTTCTTTTTGCATAAAAGGCTTGACACTTTTTGTTTTTTTGTTTATACTGTAGGTAAGGACGGACGAGACAGGCCCCAAAGGGGAGAGGAGAAAGACCATGAAGAAAAAAAGCGGCAGAACAGACAAGACCCTGGTGCAGATCACGGAGAAGGACGGAAACATCTGGACGCAGACCTTTGACGCGGCCGGACAGATCACCAGCAGCTTTATATCGGACTCGGTAACCGAGGCGCTGCAGAAAACGAGGATTTTATTAAACTCGGAAAACCCGGATCCCAAAAAACCAGCACAGAAAGAACCGAGGCCCAAAGTAGACTACCCGCTGAGCGACACTTTTGCTGAAGAGCTGATGGACATGGATAAAGCCATCTGGCTGGGAATGAGGATAAGATCCGGCTGCGAAATGCACAAGGCCCGGAATTGGGATCGCTACGTAGAGAAAGTGGAAAACAGAATGGTAAGCGCCAACATGATAGACCAGCAAACGCTGGATGTTTTGGAAGACCAGAACTACCATTGCCTGGTAGAAGCGATCATGGAACTGCAAAAGAAAATAAAGAAATACAAACACGGAATATGGACGGTTTACGAAGTCGTGGACGGAACCGGGAAAAAATTCAGGCTTGCTGATATAGTATGCGGAAGCGCAGACGAGGCAATAAAGCAGCTCCTGGAAACGAACCCGGAATATAAAGGAAAAGCACTAACGGCAGCCATTGAGAGGTAACCAAAAATGAGCCATTTCACCGAAAGCCAAGAGAGAGAGTGGCAGAGAAGAGAAGCCGAGTGGCGCAACCAGCCAGAAGTCGAGCCGGAGAAGGAATTCGTAAGAGAGACGCGCCAGGAAAGAGACCGGCGCAGATCGGACGAGCGGATCGCCCGGGTACCGCAGGGGTATTATAGATTTAATCCTGATATGTACAAATTATTCAAGGGAGCCACGAAATGAACATGGAACCGGTAGTCAGCAGCAACGTCGCAGCAATAGGATTTGAAAACGGAACGCTCACCGTGGAGTTTAAGAGCGGAAGCACCTATGAATACACCGGAGTAAGCAAGGAAACATTCCAGGCATTCAAGGAAGCGCCGAGCGCGGGCCGGTTTTTTATCGCAAACATAAAGAACCAATATCCCAACACCAAGATCCTGTAAACGTTTGCTTTTTGTTTTTGTTTTTGTTACAATTTGATAAACCGAAAGGAGAGTGATAAAAAATGGCAAAACCAGCGCTTAAAGTTAAGCCCAGCTGCCCGCTTTGTGACTCGCACCATGTCTACTGCCGAAAAAAGGCCGACACAATGGTATGCGTAACTTGCGGACACATCTGGCCGGCGGAAGATTTCAGACAGATCGTAAAAAGGGAAAAAAGAACCGGGAAGTTTTAACCCGGAAACTAAGAGAAAAAGGGAGAGAGAAAATGGCAGACATGATCAACAAGGGAACAGGGGAGATTGTACCGGTAGACGAAGGATTCGGACTTTCAATAGCAAGGCCGCCAGAGGTAGTACTTCAAGAGGCGCGCCAGGCAGCGAACGCATTAAAAGACGTTGTTTCAAAGAAGGGAAAACCGGTCATCATGAACGGCCAGCAATACCTGGAGTTTGAAGATTGGCAAACCCTGGCCAAGTTTTACGGAGTAACGGCCCGGGTAGTAAACACGAACTTCATACAGCTTGGAACGGCTCAGGGATTTGAAGCGAAGGCAGACGCGATCGACGCACGCACCGGAGCGATCATAAGCTCAGCGGACGCAATGTGTCTGAACGATGAAGAGAAATGGTCGACCAGGGCAAAGTACGAATGGAAGACGGTCGGCGGAGAGAGAGTAAAAGACAAGGTCGGAGAGACGGCCGTGCCTTTGTTTCAGCTCCGCAGCATGGCCCAGACCAGGGCCTGCGCAAAAGCGCTCCGGAACGTTTTCGCCTGGGTGGTAGTTTTGGCCGGATACAAACCGACCCCGGCAGAAGAGATGGACGGAGTACATCCCAGCGGATCCAAAGAACCGGAAAGCGATTGGAGACTTATGGACTCTAAGTTCCCCGGAACCTGCGATGCCTGCAAAAAGCCGATCAAGAAGGGAGAACCGATCGCATACAACGGAAAGATAAAAAAGACGCAACACGCGGAATGTTTCAATAAAGCAAAACCGGCCGCGCCAGCAGAAAATTCTGCAGCAGATCAGCCAGGCGATGCGCAGGAACCTGCCCCGGAGAAAGAATAATGGAAAACAAAACTCCGGTACGATACCAGGACGAAGACCATAGTTATTGGATCGGGGATTTGAGAATCCCGGGGATAAGCGAACTGCTGAATTATTGGGGATACATCGATAACACCTACTACAGCGAAGTTCCCCGGGATAGAGGAACGGCCGTACACGCCGGGATTTCGGATTTATGCAAAGGCGGAACGGACTACCTGCAATTTGAAGACCCGGAAATAATCGGGCGCATTGAATCGTTCAAAGAATTTATGACCGAAAAGAAGTTCAACCCTCTGCAGATCGAGGCCATACAATACGCGCCCACGGCGAACATTGCCTGCCGAGTAGACCTGATCGGGAAATTCGGGGAATCAACGGCCCAGGCGATCATTGAAATAAAATGCGGAGCGAAAGCAAAATGGCATAGCCTGCAAACAGCAGCTCAGGCGCTCTGCTCCGGGATCCGGCCGATCCGGAGATTTTGCCTTTATCTCAAGCCGCACGGAAAATACAATTTGATAGAACATTCAAACCCGGTAGAGATGGCGCTGGTACACGCGCTGGGAAGTCTTTATTGGTACAACAAAAACGCCGCAATAAAACTAACAAGGGGAGAAAACCAATGAGTGAACTTCAAGTGATTGGAGAAAAAGAAAAAGCCGAGTACAGCCCGCTGATAGAGCGCGCCCGGGCCGCAGCAATAGCGATCGTGGACGCGCCGAGCTTTACGATTGCCGGGAACCTTTACACCGAGATCAAGGGCCGCATGAAAAAAGTGCATAAGATCCTGGATCCCTTCGTAGACCGCGCATACAAGGCATACAAGGCAGACTACGCCGAGAGAGACCGCTACTTGGCGCCATTAGAAGAGGCTGAGGCCCTTCTTAAGAAGCCGCTGGGAGAATGGCAAGCCGCGGAGAAACGCAAGCAGGAAGAGGCCCAGAGAGCGCTGGAAGCGCAGGCCAGGAAAGAGGCGGAAGAGGCCCAGATAGCCCAGGCAGAGGCCGCAGCAGCAGCCGGAAACAAAGAAATGGCGGAAGAGATCATAAGCCAGCCTACGGTAGCCGCACCGGTCGTGGCCCCGAAAATCGTGCCGAAAGTAGCCGGCCTATCTTTCAGAGACAGCTATTCAGCGCAGGTAACAGACCTAAAGGCCCTGCTTAAGGGCGTCCTGGAAGGAACCGTGCCGATGGCGGCAATTGAAGCAAACCAGAGCTTCCTGAACACCCAGGCCAGGGCGTTAAAAGCTGAGCTTAAATATCCGGGCGTTAGAGTTTTGAACAACAACACCCCGGTAGGGAGAGGATAATGAGCAGAGAAATTGAATTGATTTGAAATTATACCTCGAGGGCGCAGACCGTGATAATTTCGGATATTTGCTTTTCAGGTTAATTGCAAAAGCAGACTACCAGAACATAGAATCGCTACGAAAAGGATTTCCGAAAGAAGTGGAAATGTGGGAAAACTACATAAAAACAGGAGAGTAAAATGGGAGTCATTGAAAAGATAAAAGAGCATAAAGAAGTGAAGCGCAAAAAAGAGATCGATGCCAGGATCGTCGCCGCCAAAAGAGCCGGGAACATCGGATGCCGGCTTTGCGGCCGCATGACCGGAGTACACCGTGTAACGCTTAAAAGAACAGACGCCGGCTATCAATGCGCGCCGGGATCCGGCTGCGCAAGGGAGAAATAACATGGAACAATATCGAACGAGTAATATCTACCAACCCAGGAAAGAGATCCTGAAATTGAACCAGCGGCGCCCTGCCAGAAAATGGAAGATCTCCTTTTATTTGAAAGTCGCGGCAGCATCGGCGCCGATTTTGTTTATTGCCGTGCATCTCATAATTTTATGGATCCGGAGAGCTTGACAAAACAAAAATAAAAATGCAACATCTTACTCAAGGGAGACGAAAATGGTCAGGACGAAACCAAAAATCAAAAAACCATGCGCAAAAAATCAAAGCGATTACGCCGGGTGGTGCTCCTTGAGCCAACCTCGTCCGTTGACCAGCCACCCGGCTTATTTTTATTGAGGAACCTATGCCAAAAGGAAGAATGCTAAGCAAGAAAATCAGCCAGGACGAAAAAGTAGCAAGGCTATCCTTACCCGCCACATTACTCTACACTTGGATCATCCCATACCTTGATGTTAAGGGCCGAATTTACGCAGATGTCTGGACTTTGAAAGCCATCGTTCCAAACATAAAGGAATTAACCCCGGAAAGAATAAGCAAGTGCGTAAAAGAATTTGAAGAGGCAGGCCTTGTAACACACTACGGAGATACGCAAAAGTATATGGAATTTAACGGATTTTTCAAAAACCAAAAAGTCTTTGAAGACCGGGAATCGCAGTCAGAAATACCCTCTCCTCATGAGCAACTCATGAGCAACTCATGCGCAACTCCTGAACAAGTAAAGGAAAGTAAAGTAAAGATAAGTAAAGTAAATAGTATAGTGCCTCTCGGCACCCCCACCCCACCCACATTTGATACTTTCAAGCAAACGGCCATAGAAAAATGGAATAAGTTCTGCGAACTGCGCCCGGTATTTTCAAAGATAAAAGAGCTGTCCGAGAAACGGCGGGATAAACTCAAGAAGCGATACGGCAGCGAATCGTTCCGTAAAGCCTTCGAGGATCTAAGCCTTTTCAACGCAATTGATAAGCAGCCATTTCTCAAAGGCGAAAATGACCGGGCCTGGAAGGCCAGCTTTGATTGGATCATAGAGAATGATACGAACTACCTGAAAATTATTGAGCTTCGGTACTTAGATACCGGAAAGAGGTGACCATGACATTTCAAAACGAACAAGAAATCGCACAGGCTGTACTTGACGGAAAACCGCCGGTATGGAAAAAATGCTCCAGATGCGGAGAAGATTGGAGCAAGCTAACACCCACCGGAGAATGCCCTACCTGTAACCCTGAACATTTAACTCCGAAACATAAGATAGAAAAACCGGGAGCTAACGGAGATGTGAGTAGCCAGATGGGCGGCGGAATGTCGGAAACAAAAAACGAAAACGGAATCAGAATCGGATGCCTTAAGTGTCGGAACTCCGGAACTGTTCCGATGATGGACTGGCAAGGGGCCGTTTATTCTTTCGCTTGCAGCTGTGACGCAGGCAAGGACTTAACCAGCATGGCCAGGTGGAACGGACAGGAATGGCAGCTGCACCGCGGGAAGAAGTATAGACTACTTGAGCAGTACAGGAGATCAATATGAACGAACAGCGGCCATGTGAAAACAAGATCGTGACGTGGATGAAAAAGAACGCCCGGGGAGCAGCCGGGGCCAGGATCGGGAAAGACATAGTGATACAGCTAAATATTTGCTACGGCATAAAACTAAGCGAGAGAGAATTCCGAAAAGAATATCAAGAATTATCAAAGACCGAAATGCTGGGATCCCATTCTTCGATAGGATATTTCACGATCGAGACATGGGATGATTACAAACTGAACGATGCCGAGCTTACCAGCCGGATCGTAGCCTTAGTCGAGCGCCGAGGGCATACTCGCGAACTTTGCGAAGCGAAACTCGGAAGACAAATGGAGATGCTATGAAAATCAATCTTGAGGGGCAGCAGCAAGGGCAGCCGATTAACGGCCCGGAACTGCAGAACGCAGAGCCTGTCCCATCAGACCAGTCACCTGATGGCCAGCAGCCATTATATCCCAAACGGCCGAAGTACACTTACACCCGGTTCTGGTTCATCAAAAAGAGAGTGATCCAGGACAGAACTCTGGGCGGGAAAAAACACGTCCGATATTACGTTGAATGGAGTAAAAAATGAAAGAGTTGTTTTGCCTCTTTTTCGGGTGTAAAAATAAGCTGCTTTACGAGGGCAGTGTTGAGGTATAAAAGGAGAAAAATAATGACATTCATAGAGAAAATAAGGGTAGTAAAAACAATGCCCGAGTTGGATGCGTTAAGAATAGAGTGTTTTCAGGAAATGCAAAAAGTTGGACAATTTGGTTACAAGGAAATTCAAGAAGAATTTATAAAAGCAAAAAATCGCTTATTAAGGGTTCCTCGGAAAGAAAGAACTTGGTAGAAAAATCCCTCAAAGGAGAAAGTAAATGAGCAAATTGAAAGTTAGGGGCGAATTTATAACTTGGACAGGAAAAGTCACGGGTAGGTCTTGCAAAATAGAATTAGACATAACAGAAGAAGATATTAGGGAAGCGATAATAAAAATAACTTCTCAATTTGGAACACTGAAAAGTGGAGATTTTATTTATGCCTTAAAAAAAGGAATCTTAGAACTTCTCACAGGAAGCGAGGGCGAGAAAGAAATAGACAAAAGCAAATTACAAAGCCCTGATAGGTTTAAGACCGTAAATTTAGCAAAGCCCAAAGAGGAAAGGCGTTGCAAAGATTGTATGTTAAGTAAAACTTGCGACACAAGAAAGAAATACCAATTTACTAAAGATTGTTCTGAATTTCAACCCAAAGAAAAGAAAGAGGAAAAGAGGTCTTGCTTATACTGCGATAAATATTCTCCCGAAAGGATTTGCAAGTTAGGCGATTTAGCTTCGGCAGTAGCTTGTAGGGATAGTGGATATTTAAGGTGGCAACCCAAACAACCCCCGAAAGTAGTTCCTGATTGGAAAGGAATGGAGATTGTAATAACTGACGATGATGTGGAGAGGGGTATAAAGCATAACAGGTTGCAAAGAGTAGTTAAAGACATTTACGAGAAAGTTGAGGGGGAGAAGAAATGAACGATATTGACTGTCCTTATTGCGGAAAAAGTCAGCAAATAAACCACGACGACGGCTATGGGTATGAAGAATGGGAAATTTATGAACAGGAATGTGGCGATTGTGGTAAAATCTTTGTTTATACTACCTCAATTTCTTTTTATTATGAAGCAAGTAAAGCCGACTGCAAAAATGGTGGGGAACACGATTTAAGACCAATCCACGGTTATCCAGGGTATCTTTTCACAGGGATAAAGGAATGTTTTAATTGCGGAGATAGAATAGTAGTTGACAAAGAAGCTCACGAAAAGGCGATGGAAAACAAATGACCTATCTCTGCGAAGGTGTGTTGAGGTAAAGGAGAAAAAGATGCTTTGTAAAAATTGCTGTAAAGAACACAATAATGGAACAAAATTTTGTTCTCACGGATGTAGAGTAAAATGGCGATCGAAGCACGAAATTAAAGGTGCGAAGAAAAAGTATAAGGATTATATTCCAGGAATAAATCATTGGGGTTCGGATTTTCCAAATGATGGGGATTGCCAAAATAGGTATTAATTGGAAATAAGGAACTGAAAAGGTGTGTTGAGGTAAAGGAGAGAAAGAATGAAAAAACTATTGATAATTCCGTTAATGCTTATTGCTGTTAGCTGTTTCGGGGGCTGGATATTTGTTCGTGATGATGAACCTACGCTTGAAAACCGAGAATACAAATGGACTTTGACTGAACTACGAATAATTATAAATGCAGAAATTGATAAAAGGGAGAAGCAAAATAAGGATAGGAGATATATTGAACCACCAAGAGAAACATTACTTGAAAATATTCCTACAGGAAATGAACATAATGCTTTAGGGGAGAACAAAAAATGACAATAGACGAGATTCTGAAAGAGTTTGATTCACATTTTATTTTATCAAGCGAGGGCGATGAAAGAACTTTATTAGGTATTTATACGAAGAACGGCGTCAACATAAAGGATTTTCTCAAGCAATCCCTTGAAAGCTACGCCAAAGAGTACGCGGGGAGAGAGTTTCTGCGGTCATTGGCCGGAGAGATTGAGAAACACGGTATCGAAACTCCTTCGAAAGACAAAGTGTTCGGCCTGCTCGAAGCGCAGACGAAACATCTCGCGGACTTAAGAACCATGCTGCACTTAGATCCGCCGCAATCAGCCAAGCCACCAGAGGGAGAGATAAAACTATGAACAGCCCAGAAATGACGGTCGTCCAGGTGCCGGTCGCAGAACTTTCCGGAGCAGACTACAACCCACGCCTATGGCTGGAATCGGACGTGAAAAATTTGAAGGAAAGCATTAAACGCTTCGGGATCGTGGATCCCATAATCGTGAACAGCGCACCGGAGAGAAAGAACGTAATCATCGGCGGCCATTTCCGGTTTCGCATAGCCAAAGAAATGGGATACGCAACCGTCCCGGTAGTTTATCTTGACATCCCGGACATAAAAAAAGAGATGGAGCTGAACGTGAGGCTTAACAAGAACACCGGCCGCTGGGATGCGGAACTCCTGGCAAACTTTGACGATCTTATGCTCCAGGACATAGGATTCGAGAGCAACGAGCTTGACCGGATATTCAAGCTCAGAGACAACGCCAACGATGACGACGTGCCGGCAGTACCGGTAGAACCGAAAGCAAAGCCCGGAGAGATATACCGGCTGGGCCAGAACCGGATCATGTGCGGAGACAGCACGAAGCCGGAAGACGTGGCCCGGCTCATGGCCGGCGCCCAGGCAGCGCTTGTTTTTACGGATCCGCCATACAACGTGAACTACTCCGGCCGCGGAGAAGAGACCAGCAACAAAATAGAAAACGATAACATGGACGCAGACAGCTTCCGTGAATTTTTGAAAGCGGCATTCAGGAACTACCATGCCGTGATGAAAGACACCGCCGCGCTTTACTGCTGCTACGCGTCCAGGACGCACCGGGAATTTGAAGACAGCCTAAACGCCTCGGGATTTGAAGTGCGTAACCAGATCATCTGGGTAAAGATCGTCGCCTCGATGGGATGGGGAGACTACCGCTGGAAGCATGAGCCGATGTTTTACTGCCACAAAAGAGGCGGCAGCTTGGAATTTTACGGAGACCGATCGCAGTACACGGAATGGACAGAAGAGAAGACGGATGAAGAGCTTCTGAAAATGATGAAAGCCATGATCCGCAAAGAAGAGAACGGAAACTCAACCGTTTGGAGATTCAACCGAGATACCGGATACCGGCACCCAACACAAAAGCCGGTAGACCTGGTGACAAAGGCCATAGTTAACAGCTCCAAGCGCGGAGACATCGTCCTCGACCTTTTTATGGGCGGCGGCAGCACGCTGATCGCAGCGGAGAAAACCAGCCGGATAGCTTACGGCATGGAGCTTGACCCGAAATACATCGACGTAATAATTGACCGCTGGGAAAAACACACGGAGATGAAAGCGGAAAGGATAGAATCATGAAAGCATTCGAGGCATTGAAAGCAAGCTCTCCGAAGAACGCCGTATCGCTGATAATGGACGACGAATCAGCGAAGAGGGTAATCGTTGCTTGGACGAACGCATTCCCCGCACACAAAGAAGACTTTGACGTCCCAGAAGGGGCAACGATCCCCGAGATCCTGCTCGCGGCCTGGGCCACGCCGATAGACTACGAAAAGATAGGCCAGATCGCGGGCCTGCCGGCAAAGACCGTAGAGGTAAAGATCAGGCAGCTTGCAAGCCTAAGACTGATATATCCGGACGGAACCGCAGCGAACCTGGCAATGCAGATAATCGAGGCAGAGACCGCGGCTCAAGTCAGAAAATACCTCGGCCGCAAGCCGGGAGACGCCATACTTGACAAGGGATAGAATGAAAGTAAATTATTTTGTGATTACGCTGATATGCCTGGACATTTGCGCCGCATTTGCATATTTTATAACGGGAGATATCTGGCGCGGGATTTATTGGATGTGCGCCGGACTTTTGAGTTTAACGACAATGTTTATAAAGGGGTAGATCATGCCGAGCGTGAAAAAGATTGTCAAGAAGTGGCTAAAGCAAAACGGATACAACGGACTTTATTCGGAATCTGAAAGCTGCGGATGCGAAATGGCAGACCTGATGCCTTGCGGATCCGACGGCATCGAGAACTGCAAAGCCGGACACAAAAAAATCGTAACCGAAGAGATGAAGGCCGCGGATCCTGAAGGGATCCTCTACGGAGAAGTAGAGGCCGGAGATTGGATCATAGGCCCAGGGAGAAAATAATGGCAAAATGCCGAAGCTGCGGAGCGGAGATCGTGTGGCTAAAAACAGACGCCGGGAAGAGCATCCCGGTAGACGCGGAGAGCGTAGTCGACCCGGGCGCAATGATATTTGACCCGGATCAGATGACCTCGCATTTTGCAACCTGCCCGGACGCGCAAAAATGGCGCAAGGAGAAAAAATGAAATTCAGATTGAACAAAAACATAACAAACTCGTTGACATAGTCCAATCCATAGACAAAAGGTTGAAGGAAATTGAAGGAAAATAATAAGGAGAACTAAAATGGGCGAAGCTAATGTGTTTAGTTTTTACATTGCCGATATGAGGGGATTATCAATTCTCTTCGGATATGTCAATGGTGCGGTTTGCTTACATTTTCAGCTGATAGGATTAACACTGTCTGTCTATTGCAAGAAAACAAAAGACAATAAGTGGTTTTGAAGTGTTGAAAGAGATTAAGGAGATTGAGAAATGAAACTAACTAAAGAGTATATTGACAGATTAGAAGATTACAAAAGAGCTTTAGAGCAACTCTCTCCGTTTACTATTGAACAGCAAGGTGCAATTAACAGGTTGTTTGGATATTTGGAAGCATTAAAAGTATTAGAAGTAGAATCACAAAATAAGGAGAACCCATGAACCGAACCCGGGCCGTAGTATTTAACAAAGAGCGCGGAATTTACGAACCGAAGATCAACGAAGAGGACGTGGTCAAAGAGATCATGACCAGGCTGACGCTTGCCGGATTCAGGGTATACAGAGAAAAAGAGAGGATCCCAGTACGGACAGCCCGAGGCTGGCGCTTCGCCGGCGGAGCAAGCGACGGCGGACACCCAGACCTGCATGGCTGGATCCCGATAGCGAAAGCAAAAGAACATCTCGGCACGATTTACGGATATACTCAGATATTCGCGCTGCCGTTTTATATCGAGTGCAAAAATCCGAACAAAAGCGCCAAGAGACCAAAACAAACGCAATTTATTCTCGAGGCAAAAGCAGACGGAGTAATCGCCTTTTTTGCCGACAGCTGGGATGACGTCCGCGAGAATTTCGCAGCCCACGGAATCATGATATAAAAGCCACAAAAAGAGGATGTGATAAAAATGCAAGAACAGGAACCCGAAAAAATGCCATTACCCCCAGCACTTCCGGAACAGCCGCCAATCAGCCCGCTAACGCCGGAAGGGATCAAGAAGCAAGAGGCAATGGACGGATCCCCGAGCGAAGTCGAAGACAAGGACGGATACGTGCTGCTTAAATTTCAATGCGGCCCGGTAGCCGAAGTCGGGAAGAACGGCACAACGATCGAGAACGTGATCGCATTGCTGATCAATCGCCTCGAAGGATTTCAACGCGGGCCGTTCGTATGCCCGGAGAACGCCAGAGCGATCATCATGCTTCAAGAAGCCAGCCTATGGCTGAACATCCGCACAACGAAAAGGCAGCAGCAGGGAGTAGAAGGCAAAAACGCAGCGCACGATCCAGCGAAATAAAAAGCCGTGACCGGAAATATTCGTGGACAGCTCGCCACTGTCTCAACAGAGAATCCGGTCACGTCCTTTTTCAAGAAAGGATTTGACAAATAATTCAAAATATGATTTAACTATCTTTGTCGCGGGATAGTTCGGAGGAAAAAAATGAAGCCAGACCCGATCTTGAAACCAGGAACAAAACCAGAAAGCCCCCATACGCCAGCAACCGCCGCACCCGCAACGCCTGAAGTTACCCCAGAAGAAAAACCAAAAGCATCTCCCGGAACAACACCACACGTTCTCCCCAAGCACGTCAGCGATCAAGGATGGAAAGAAATCGAAGCCAGGAATCTGCCGAAGATATTTTATGGCATCCGCAAAGAGGGATCAAACTTTCAGGCAATACGCATTGAGGTACTGCCGGACGGATCCGTTCACGCCAGCGCTCTGCCAGCGAACCTGAAGATGATCGCCATCGAAAGGACGCTTGATATCATGAGCCAGGAGACAGCATGAAGCCGGAAAAGATATTCAGTATTATTTTAACGCTATTTTTCATGGCATTTTTTGCAATAACAAAAGGATTTCCGGCATTGGCCGGTGGCCTGTTCTGTTTTTCTATCTTCGTTTTCCTTGTTTGTTTTGAGCAGATCAGAAAACCGCCGGAGATCAACAAGGCAAATGACGCCGCCGTGACGAATCTGGAGCATCAAAACGAATTGAAAAATAAATCAATTGCAGAGATTGAAGATCGGCTGGGCCGGGTAGAAATGGCGCTGGGATTTAAGAAGGCGAACCCAGGCACAGACATAAAGTAACACTTTAACTATCACGCCAAAAGAACAGATAGACAGGCATTTTGACATGAAGGAACGAAAATGGGAAGACCGCCCGGGAAACCAAAAACCGGTGGAAAGCAAAAAGGATTCAGAGACCGGTACTCGGTTCAGCATTTTCGCAGGACGCTAAAAGAGCAAGGGGTGGATCCTTTCGGAGACTTAGTAAAGCTTATTCCGAACCTTCCACCGACGCAGCAGGCAACAGTTTTACAGGCAGTTCTTTCATACGTTTCACGCCGGCCGACACCGATGGAAATGCCCGGCGACCACCCAAAAGTGGGCAAAAGAAATCCCATGTCGAATGTGACAACGGAATCCCTTCTCGAGGCCCTACAAAACAATCATGAAAAAGAACCAGCAGCTGTCAGCGAAACAGATCAAGATACAGAATGAGTTATGGCGAAGAGGCGAATTGATATGGCTACTGAGACCGTCGCAACGTTTGATTTATGCAGCGCTCAAGAACAGCCTCACACGCGGAGACTCGCTAAAATATTTTTTGAATTGCAGCAGACGTTTCGGAAAATCGTTCTTTCTTTGTGTCCTTGCCTGTGAATATACGCGCAAATTCCCGGAGTTCCCGGTAAGGTTTGCAGCGCCAACGATCAAGAGTTTGAAAAAGATCGTCCGGCCTCATTTCAGGCGTATATTTCAAACAGCGCCCGATGACTGTAAACCAGAATGGCGCGGCCAGGACGATATGTACTACTTCCCGCACACCGGCGCAGAAATAAACATCGCCGGAGTGAACAACGGCCACGAAGATGACCTCAGAGGCACGGAAGCGGGCCTTTGTTTGGTAGATGAAGCCCAAGCGATAGACAACCTGGAATACTTAGTCGAGGACGTGCTTATGCCTCAGCTTTTGACAACCGGCGGCAACATGGTAATGAGCGGCACGCCGCCCAGATCCCCGGCCCACAAGTTCGCAGTTTACGCAGCCCAGGCCAGGGCAGCCGGGAACTACTCAGAGTTTAACATACACCAGGCCGGGTACAGCCCGCAGGTAATCGGAAAGTTTAAGAAAGAAGCCGGCGGAGAAAACTCGACAACCTGGAAGCGGGAATATATGTGCCAATTTGTAGTAGACGAAGAGACGGCGATCGTCCCGGAATGGAAGGACGAATACGCCAAAGAAGTAAACAGAGACGCGCACCTTTTTCAGTTCTTTCACTTGTACGAAGCGATGGACGTAGGCGGAAGAGACAAGAACGCCACGCTTTTCGCATACTATGACTTCCCGAACGCCAGGCTGATCGTTGAAGACGAAGTCGTCCTGGCAGGCGAATCAATGACCACCGGGAACATAGCGCGAACGATCAAAGTAAAAGAGCGCGAGCTCTGGCCAGAACGGATCCCGAAGGGCCAGCCGGAGACAACCCCGGAAGAGGCAGTCGGCATTCCAATGCACCGGAGAGTAGCCGACAACAACAACGTTATTCTTTTACGCGATCTCGGCCGGGAACACGGCCTGCACTTCATGCCAACCAGCAAGGATGACCTGATAGCGATGGTCAACCAGGTACGAATGTGGGTACAAGCGGGCCGCTTGATAGTTCATCCCCGGTGCCAGCAGCTGATCGGATGCCTTAAGTTCGGCATATGGACAGCGAACAGAGACAAGTTCGATAAGTCGGCAGCCTTCGGACACTTTGACGCATTAGCAGCACTCGTTTATTTGATCAGGAATTGCGACACATTCACGAACCCGATTCCGATCACGCACGATAGAAGCGCAGCAACGCATTTTATGATCCCCGGACAGGAAACAATGTCACCGGAAGCAAAGGCGCTGAAAGAATTGTTCGGGCCGCGCCACGGAGCAAAATAAAAATGGATAAATACTTCGCAACCGAAGACATAACGAAACTTGGCGCCAGCCTCATGGAGAAGGTGGAGCATTACTACGAGTACCTACAGACAAGCGGGCGCCTTGCCATTTGGAAAAAGAGCCATGAGCAATACTACGCCGGCCTGTTTAAGGGCGGACGCCTTAACAAGGGCGGAACCCAGAGCGAGTTCACCCTTCTTTCAATCAACCATTACCGCAACCTTTTGCAGCACTTAAAGAACATGACAACCCAGCAGCTCCCGGCATTGAACCCGAGGGCGGCGAACACGGACTACGAAAGCATGGCACAAACGATCGTCGCCAGCGGGATCCTTGACTATTATCTCAACGAAAAGAAAATGTCAGACTTTGCCGACACCTGCGTAGATGACTGCCTCGTGTTTGGAGAGGGCGAAGTCGAGCAGATATGGGATACCGACGCCGGAGAAGAGTATGCGGCCGACACCACCAACAACAACAAAATATATCACCAGGGCGATATCGTACACCGGAACTACACGCCGATGGACGTAATCCGCGATTGGACGGCCCCGGATCCAATGCACACAACCTGGAAGATACTCAGGTTTTTCAAAAGCAAGAACGATCTCGCAGTTAAATATCCAGGCATGGCGGAAAAGATACTCGGCCTTTCAATGGACAGCACAAAAACGTACAACGTGCGCCTGGGCCACATAGGCAGAGAAGACACCGACCTGATCCCTGTATTTCGCTTTTACCACAAAAAGACGCCCGCTGTTCCTGCCGGCCGCATGGTAGAATTTGTGTCCGCGGACTGCTGGCTTTCAGACGGCCCGCTGCCTTACAGCGACATACCAGTCTACCGCATGGCCCCGGCCGAACAGAGAGGCACGGTATTCGGTTACACCGTCGGATATGACCTGCTCCCGATACAGGAAGCGATAGACGGCCTGGAATCAACGATCGTAACGAACCAGCAGAACTACGGAGTACAGAACATATGGGCGCCGACAGGATCAGGACTAAGCGTCCAGCAGCTCGCCGGCGGCCTTAACCTCATAACATCGAGCGTCAAGCCGGAAGGACTGAACCTCGTAAACACCCCGGCCGAGATTTTCGAGTTTATAGCAGACCTCGTTCAGGTCATGGAAACCATAAGCGGAGTAAACAGCGTAGCGCGCGGCAACCCGGAAGCGTCCCTGAAATCAGGCGCGGCCCTGGCCCTTGTACAAAGCATGGCGATCCAGTTTAATTCCGGCCTGCAGAAATCATACGCCAGCCTCTGGTCAGACTTAGGCAGCGGAATAATTGACCTTTTGAAACGGTTCCCTCAGACAGAACGGAACATCGTGATATCCGGAAAGAACAACCGGAGCTACATGGCCACATTCACCAAAGACAAACTCAAAAACATTAAACGCGTCGTGGTAGACTTAGGCAACCCGCTGTCCAGGACAACGGCCGGGAAGGTAGACATGGCCGACAACCTGCTCCAGCGCGGCTTAATAAAAGAACCGGAACAGTACATCGAAGTATTAACCACCGGAAAACTTGAACCGACATTCGAAGGCCCGCAAGCGGAGAAAATGTTGATCCGGGCAGAGAACGAAAAACTTATGGAAGCGCAGCCGGTACAGGCAACCGCCATTGACCCGCACTCACTTCACATCCAGGAACACAAAGTGGTCATCGCCAGCCCGGAAAGCAGAGGGAACGCGGATGTGGTAGCGAACACCCTGGCGCATATCCAGGAACACATAAACCTGCTTAGAACAACGGATCCGGCGCTTCTACAAGCGATAGGGCAAACCCCGATAGCGCCGGTAGTTCAAGAACAGATAATACCCGGAGCGGCAGGGGCGGAAGCCGCTGTCGCCTCTGGGCCATTACCAGAGCCGGGCCAGGGAACCAGCAAAACGTCGGCAGCCATGACACCGGGAACGCCAGCAGACGCAGCAGCAGGGAAAGTCAAAGGGCCGAATATGCCGAACAACGCATTGACAGGACAAAAATACAATAACGTATCGGGAGGCTTGTAATGAAAAAGATTTCAGTTTTGCTTTTTGCAGTAGTGGCACTTTTTACCGGAGTAGCGTTCGCTGATGAACCGGCGTATGACCAGAAGCTCGCCAACGAGCCGAAGATCGCGTACTCGAAAGATTATGACATCAATCTTCGGGAAAACAAAATCGACCTGGTAACTTTTCAGGTAGAATATGACACGCCGACAGCGCCGTCAGCATTCACGGCAACCGACGGATCAAAATCCACCGGCATGATAACTATCGTAAGCACTACCGGCTGTTCGGGAGTTTCACTTGACATCGGACAGTACCGGCTCATCGAGGGCAGGCATTGGAACCGGGTAGCCACAACCACCGGAACTGCAAGCGCTCTGGCAACAGCGATCAATGCTTATTATCCACTGAAAAATTACATTACAGCGACGTGGACAATTACATCGTCAACGATAACCTTGCAGGCCGATTATATCGGAACCACTTATAACTATTCCTGTAATTCTTCAAGCCAGGCCGCGCTGACAATATCAACATCGACATCAATGACCGGCGGAAAGAATTCCGACATTTCGTACACGGCCGACACAATATACGAAGCTGACCACGGACTGACTACCGGGATGCAGGTTTTATACAGCATTAGTGGATCAACTTCGCCCAGCGGACTAACAAAGGGAACCACATACTTCGCCCTGCCTTATACGCTGGACGAATTCCGTCTCTCGACCACATCAACCGGAGCAATTGCCGGAGTATACGTAAACATTGTTTCAACAACCAACCCGGGCGGCGGCACGATGACATTCACTCCGAGAACTTCGGCCGGAACAAAAGGCGGAGTGGTATGGCAGGTATCGAATGACGGCGTAACCTTTGCAGACTTGACAACCGTTTCGAGCGTAACAATATCCGGAGCGGGATCAGGGATTTATGATTTTTCGGAAATCAATTATAAATATTTGAGAGCGCACTTCGTCGCAGCCGCTAATACCCTTTATGAATTGATAATGCAGGTATACGGAAAGACCCGAAAATAACAAGACAAAAACAAAGCGGCAACCGTAAGGGCCGCTAATCTGCCGGCACATAAAGCCCGGCATATCTCAAGGAGAGTAAAATGGCAGACGCAATCGCAGGATCAGCACCAGCAGCAGGATCAACCCCGGCCGGAACCCCGCCAGCAGGCGCAGGAACGCCACCGGAAGGCGCAAAACCGCCAGTTCCAGGCGCAAATAACCCGCCAGCAGGGGATAACACCCCACCGGCAGGCCAAAAGCCCGGGAAAGGGGCCGCAGCGGCTGCTAAGCGCAAGCTTAAGGCCATCATAGATGGCAAGGAAATAGAAGCGGACGAAGACGAAGTTATAAAGGGATTTCAGCGCAGCAAGGCCGCAGATAAACGGTTTGAAGACGCTTCAAAAATGCGCAAGCAAGCCGAAAACTTCATGAACCTTTTGAAGAGGTCGGCAAACGATCCAAAAGTGCTTGAAGAAATAATAGCGCACCCTTCAATTGGCGGCAACTTTAAGAAAATAGCAGAGCAATATCTTTACAATATTATTCAGCGCGAAGCGATGACCCCGGAACAGCGGGAGCTTGCAGAAACAAAAGAAAAGCTATCGCAATTTGAAAGAGAGCGTCAGGAAGCGGAGCAGGCAGAGCAAGGCAGACAAGCCGGAGAACTGCAGGCAAAGTACACGAAGGAATACCAAACGGATATAATAAAAACGCTGGACAGCTCAGGACTTCCGAAGTCGGAATTCACGATCTCCCGCATGGCCCGGTATATGCACATGGGACTTACGCGCGGAGTAGAACTGAAAGCCGCGGATGTTATTGACCTTGTCCGCCAGGATTACGCCGCAGATATGCGGGCCCTCGTAGGATCACTACCTGCCGAAAAATTGGTAGAGGTGCTCGGAGAGGACGTAGCAAAAAAGATAAGAGAGTATGATCTTGCGAAGGTAAGAGGCTCACAAGGCAACGGAAGCGGGCAACCGCCAGCCGGCCAGGATGGGCAAGCCCCGGTAGCGGATCCTCTCGGCGCAGCAAAAAAAGCATTGACAACAGAAGAGTTCAGAGCGCGCGCGTCAGCACGCGCAGCAATGTAGTACCGGAAAGAACGACGCTTCCAGCTATCGCGGCATCCGGAGCAGCAGCCAGGCAATGAAATCGAAGTTAAAAAATACGCGCAATAGCGCAGGAGGCCCAAAATGTCAGCTAATACACCCAGCACCCTATCAGGATTATTCAAAGAAGTATACGGCGACGACGTAATGACGCTCGTCCCCGATTCTGCAAAACTTATCAAAATCGTTCCGTTTGTCTCCGAAGACAAACAGATCGGTAACAAGTACCACCAGCCGGTAATCCTTTCCCATGAGCAAGGATTCACCTACGCGGCATACGATGCCGGAGCGTTCGCTTTGAACGATTCCGTAGCACTTGCCATGCAGGACGCGCAGGTTTCGTCCAGCCAGATATTGCTGAGAACCTCGATCAGCTACGATGCGGCCGCCAGAGCCTCATCCAGCAAAAAAGCGTTCCAGAAAGCAACCCAGCTCATCGTTGAGAACATGATCGAATCAATGAGCAAACGCGTAGAAATTTCCAACATCTACGGTTTGACCGGGATCGGAAAATGTAACACCTCAGCCAACGTTGACGCAACCCATACAAAAATCACCCTGACCACAGAATCATGGGCCAGCGGGATATGGGCCGGGATGGAAGGCGCCAGGCTTGATATTTACTACGGAGCTGTGCAGGAAACCGCAAACGCCGTAGCGATCGTCACGGCAGTAGATTCAGCCAACAGAATCATAACCATAAGCGGACACGCAACCGATATCACAGCCATTGACGCTGCTATCCTTGCGCACGCCGGACTCGTAGACCTGTACTTTTACGGCACCTACGGAACCGAGATGGCCGGCCTTGACAAGATCATAACCAACAGCGGCACCCTTTTCAATATTTCCGCAGCAAACTACGCTTTGTGGGCCGGCAATTCATACGCCGCGGGCGGAGCATTGACAATGGGGAAACTGCTTTCAGCCGTATCGAAAGCCGTTGACCGCGGCCTTAACGAAGACTGCACCTGCTTGCTGAACCCGGCAAC
>Ga0172381_10002632_pt1 | contig 19601 bp, 20 predicted proteins | sample Leawel6488metaG_FD_119754 | JGI IMG/M metagenome (GOLD analysis project Ga0172381, IMG submission 119754) | Leachate microbial communities from a municipal landfill in Southern Ontario, Canada - Leachate well 64-88 metaG | ecosystem: Engineered > Solid waste > Landfill > Unclassified | place...
ATTGCCAAAACTATTGTTGGAAAAGCTCTTTTAACTATCCAAATTCGTAAAGCCGCCAAAGCAGCAAGGGATGTCATTATGCGTAAAGGTGCTTTTGAATCTCTAGGTTTACCAGGTAAATTAGCCGATTGTCAATCAAAAGATCCTGCCGAAAGTGAAATCTATATCGTTGAAGGAGATTCTGCAGGTGGTAGTGCTAAACAAGGTAGAGATCGTCGTTTTCAAGCCATTCTTCCTCTTTGGGGAAAAGCTCTTAACACTGAGGGTATGAGACTTGATAAAGTTGTTGCTTCTGATAAATTAAAAGATTTAATTGTTGCCTTAGGTATGGGAATAGGTGAGACAATGAATTTTGAAAAACTTCGTTATCATCGCATTATTTTAATGTCCGATGCTGATGTCGATGGTGCCCATATTGCCGCTCTCTTATTAACTTTTATGTATCGACATTTACCTAATTTAATCGAAAATGGTTATGTCTATATCGCCATGCCACCACTTTTTAAAGTTAAACAAGGGAAAACCATTAAATATATTTACACCGAAGACGAACAGGAAAAATATCTTAAAACTTTAGATCTTTCTAAGGCCTATGATGTCCAACGCTATAAAGGTTTAGGTGAAATGAATCCTCAACAACTTTGGGAAACCACCATGAATCCTGAAACTAGAATGCTTAAAAGAGTTAATGTTTCCGACGCCATCAAGGCTGATGAAATCTTCCGAATTCTTATGAGTGAAGAAGTTCCACCTAGAAAAAAATTTATTCAAACTCATGCTCATTTAGCAAAATTAGATATTTAATTTAATATGACCGAAGAGAAAAATACTATTGTCAACGACATTAAAAGAACCAACACCAATATTGGCCGAATTTTAGAAGTAGACATCGTTCCAGAAATGGAAACATCTTATCTCGATTATGCCATGAGTGTCATCGTTCAACGAGCCCTTCCAGACGTCCGTGATGGTCTTAAACCAGTTCATCGCCGAATTATTTATGCCATGGATTCAATGAATCTTGGTAGTGGTGGTAAAACTTGTAAATCAGCTAAAGTTGTCGGTGAAGTTTTAGGTAAATATCATCCACATGGAGATATGTCTGTTTATGGTGCTCTTGTTCGCCTAGCTCAAGATTTTTCCCTTCGTTACCCCCTAATTAAAGGCCAAGGAAATTTTGGATCAATTGATGGAGACCCTCCAGCTGCCATGCGTTACACCGAAGTTAAACTAGATAAAATTACCACCGAAATGATTTCTGATATGAGTAAAGAAACCGTCGATATGGTTGATAATTTCGACGCCACCATCAAAGAACCATCTGTTCTTCCTACTAAAATTCCAGTTCTACTTTTAAATGGCGCCGACGGTATTGCTGTCGGTATGGCCACCCGCATTCCTCCACACAATTTGAAAGAGTTATGTCAAGGTATCGATTTTATTTTAGATAATAGTCGATTAGAAAAAATCGAAGCTGAAGCTGAACTAAATAATCTTTTAGCTCCACCCAAAAACACTCAAGAAATGGTTTTAAGACCAGCTTTTGAGTTAGAAAAAGAACATTTTAATTTTGAAACCAGTGCCACAGTCGAAGATTTAGTCAAATTTGTCCAAGGACCAGACTTTCCTACTTCTGGTGAAATTTATGGTAAAACAGGCATTATCGAAATGTATAACACTGGTCGTGGTAAATTCATGGTCCGAGGTAAAACTAACATAGAAGAAACCAAATCTGGAAGAATCCGAATTATTATTACTGAACTTCCTTATCAAGTTAACAAAGCTGAATTAGTCAAAAAAATTGCTGATTTAGTTCGTGATAAAAAAATAATTGGTATTTCCGACCTTCGTGATGAATCAGACCGCCATGGTATTCGAGTCGTTGTTGAAATTAAAAAAATTGGTAAACCAAAATCAATTTTAAACAAACTTTTTAAATATACCGCCCTTCAATCATCTTATTCTGCCAATATGTTGGCCTTGGTTAACGGAGTTCCTCAAACTCTAAACTTACGCCAAATGTTATTACTTTTCCTCCGACACCGCGAAACTGTCATTCGTCGCCGTACCATTTTTGACTTAAAAGGATCATTAATGCGAGCTCATATTCTAGAAGGTCTTAAAAAAGCTCTCGATTTCATTGAAGAAGTTATTAAAACTATTCGTGGTACCAAGCCAGAAGAAGATCCAAAAGGTAAATTAATGGAAAAATTTGGTTTTACAGATCTTCAAGCTCAAGCCATTCTTGAAATGCAACTTAAAAAACTCTCTGGACTTGAACGTCAAAAGCTTGACGATGAATATAGTGAAATTGAAAAAACTATTGCCAATTTAACAGCCATTATTACTAAACCAGAAGTTATGGTTGGAGTCCTTAAACAAGAAAACAGTGAAATTATAGAAAAATATGGTGACACTAGAAAAACTAAAATTTATGCTCGTGGATTAGAAGATTTTAGTGAAGAAGATTTAGTCCCAAATGAAGCTGTTCTTGTTGCTCTTACTAAAACGGGTTACATAAAGCGAGTTGCTAAAGAAACTTACCACACTCAAAAAAGAGGTGGAGTTGGAGTGGTTGGAATGACCACAAAAAGTGAAGATGAAATTGAATGTATGCTTTCTGTTGATACCCACGACGATCTTTTGTTCTTTACCAATCGCGGTCGAGTTTTTAAAACAAAAGTTTGGGATATTCAAGAAGGAACTAGACAAGCCAAAGGCCAAGCTGTTGTTAATTTAATTAACATTGTTCAAGGTGAAACTGTTCAAACAATTCTTCCTATCGGCAAAAATACCAAAGCTAAGTTCATTTTACTTGCCACCAAAAATGGTGTCGTTAAGAAAACTTCTATCGACAAATTTAAAAATATTCGTCAAACCGGTTTAGCTGCTATCAAGCTTGATTTAAACGATCAACTCACTTGGGCCAAACTAACTGAAGGCGATAATCAAATATTCATAGTTACCAAAAATGGTAAATGTATCCGCTTTGATGAAAGAGATTGTCGTCCAATGGGTCGTCAAACTCGAGGAGTCAGAGGTATTCTTCTTAAAGAAGCAGATACCCTGGTTGGAATGGATGTTGTTCCTAGTGTTATCGATAAAAAAGAAAAAGGCATTTTTAAACACCTTCTGGTTGTCACTGAAAACGGAGTTGGTAAAAGAACTGATGTTTATCTCTATCCTTCTCAAAAACGTGGTGGTATAGGTATTAAAGTAGCTAATCTTAGTGCTAAAAATGGAAAGATTGCCGCTGCTCAAGTTGTTTCCGAAACAGATGACCAAGTTGTTTTAGTTTCCAAAAAAGCTATTACAATTAGACTCCCTTTAAAAAATATTCCAACTCTTAGTCGCAACACTAAAGGTGTAATTCTCATGCGCTTTAAATCTACTGACGACAAACTCAGTGCAATGACTGTCATAAATAAAAATGATTCAACAATAGAAGACGAAAAAACAAAGTAAAAAATATTGATACTATAGGGTGTACATATCTAATAAGCATACATTAGCAATCTTACTAAAAGACCGCTAAGATACCCACGTTTTTCGTTTTTGGCCTAAATTAGGGATAAATATACTACCATCAAAGAGTAAACTATTAAAAACAGTGGAGGGGACTAATTATTGGTAATTTACCGTCACTATAGGGTATTAATATCTATTTATTTCCCGAATGAAATTTTTCATGAACTTCTCGCAATCTAGCATCCGTCACATGAGTATAAATTTGAGTTGTGGCAATATTTTTATGTCCCAAAAGTTCTTGAACCGATCTTAGGTCAGCTCCAGATCTCAAAAGATCTGTAGCCATTGAATGTCTTAAGGTGTGGGGTGTCGCATCTACTGGTAAGTTAGCAGTTTTCACATAGTGTTTAACTAATCTTTGTATAGATCTTGCTGTTAGTCTAACTTTTTCATCTCCAAGTGGAATTTCATTCGGTCTCAAATCTCTAATAAACAGGGGTTTATACTTATCTTCGCGACTCATTAAATATTTTGCGACATGGTCAGCTGCTTGTTTAGAAATAAAAACCACTCTCGCTCGACCACCTTTACCAATCACTCCAAACTCCCTAGTTTTCAAATTAATTTGATCACGATCTAAGTGAACCAATTCAGAAACACGTAATCCAGTTGAAAATAAAAGTTCTAAAATGGCTCGATCCCTAAAACCATTTTTGCTAGAGGGGATTGGTTGTACTAAAAGTCTCTCCATCTGCTGAGCATCCAAAAACTTCAAAGAATGATCTTTAACTTTGGGCACATCCAACTTTTCTGGTTGAAGCACCTTATAGTCGTTTTTGATTAGCCATTTTAAAAACGATCTTAAAGCAATCACGTAATAACCCTGAGTTACCAATTTCATTTCTCCTATACTTCCCTTCTGTCTGGCCAAAAAAAGTCTAAACCTTCTCACCACATCCACTGTTATTTCATTAACAGTAAGTTTCTTATCTTTATTCTCTTCCGACAGAAAATGCATTAACACATCTAAATAATGTTGGTAATTTCTAATTGTCAGTCTTGAGCAGTTTTTTTCAATTTCCAAATGCTCCAAAAATCGCCTTATTAAAATACCCAAATCATTTTCCATAAACAATCTTACCATGTTGGCACTTTTTCAAGACAGATCCAATCAATTTAATAAATAAAGAGGTAAAAGTAATCGGCAGTTTTATTATTTGCGTTTACAGGGGCTCTGATGACGTTTTAGGTTCAATTTTGCCTATCATTAGGCACAAAATCCAAAATCTCCTGTCCAAAAAAGACATAGGGGAGTCAACCACCAAAATTTAAGGCCAAAGTTATAAATTTAAAAGAAAAAGACCAAATGGGGAATTAGGGCTTTTTAAATAAATTAAACAAATAAAGATAAATCCAGTGATTTAAAATTGGAAATTAAAAATTAGAAATTAGTTTAAAAATAGCCCTCCCCCTACCTAAATATTTACATAATGTCGCAAAAGATACATTGTGCGACATAGCATATTTAGCCTCCTTCTGCTAGGAGATAGCAATTAAATCTCTTCTCTCTCACTTGTCTTTTTCACCATTAATTAAATATTGAATATTAGAAATTGGTAATTAATTACGTCTTCTCCTCCCTCTTGGAGACTCCACTTTGATACATTCAGCCGAATATGAGTTTTCCACAGAGACTATATCACACTATATCACCTGCTCCGTGAAAACTATAGGATATTTCGTGAAAATATTATAGGATGTTATATATTATAGGACTCCCCTCTGCCCTGCCTACCTGTCATTTATTTTTTAAAAAATCTGAACCTAATTAAAGCTAAACAATTACTCTGTCTGTAACTTATTATTTAATATCTAAACTGACATCTGAAATCTGAGAACTGAGATCTAAGTTCCCTTCACTCCCCTTTTTTAACATATTAATATATAAATATTACCTATCTTTCCAATAAAAACAATCAAATTCTATTTAATATCCTCATTTTTATATATAATAGGCAATGAATCAAATTATTGAAAATATTTATCAACAAGCCAAATTAAATTATAAAAAAATTGTTCTTCCGGAAGGTACCGATAACAGAATTATCCAAGCTGCTAAAATAATCCGTGATCAAAAAATTGCCGAAGTCATAATTTTAGGCTCAAATCCAGATTCTGATATTAATCCTAAAAAGTCCCCTCTTCTAGACCAATTTGCCACGACTCTTTTTGAATTAAGAAAAGACAAAGGTTTAACCTTAGATGAGGCAAAAGTTCTAGTTAAAGATCCAATTTATTTTGGCACTTTAATGGTTCATTTTGGTCTAGCTGATGGTCTAGTTGCCGGAGCTATCCATACCACTCTTGACACTCTTAAGCCATCTCTTCAAATTATTAAAGCCAAAGAAAATTCAAAATTAGTTTCTAGTTTTTTTATTATTGAAACTAAAAATAAAGATATTGGTGAAGACGGTTTATTGTTTTTTGCCGATTGTGGCCTAAATGTTAGTCCAACTGCTGAAGATTTATCTGAAATTACTATTCAAACAGCCAAATCTTTTAATCTTCTTACCAAAAAAATTCCTCTAATTGCTATGCTTTCTTATTCAACCAATAGCAGTGCTAAGGGTGAATCAGTCGACAAAGTTAAACTTGCTACTAATTTAGTTCGTCAAAAAAATCCTGACTTAATTATAGAAGGTGAATTACAAGGTGATGCTGCTTTAGTTCCTCGTATTTGTGATCTTAAATTTCCTGGAAACTGTATAGGTGGTCAAGCTAATATTTTAATTTTCCCAGACCTAAATTCTGGAAACATCGCCTATAAATTAGTAGAAAGAATTGCTCAAGCCAAGGCTTATGGTCCTCTTACTCAAAATATGAAAAAACCAATTAATGATCTTTCTCGTGGCTGTAGTATCGAAGACGTTGTTACTACTGTTGCTATTACTTGTGTTCAGTAGTTTCTAAACTATAGAATTCCCAGTCAAAACTATTCCTAATATTATTGCCACTCCTATCCATACTAAAACTCGCCAAGTTTTTTTAAAAAGTCTTTCTCTCAATTCTGCATGAAGCAAACTACTCAAAACATAAACTATCATAACTAAATATATTGATCCCTTAAAAATACCAACCGGCCAAAAACTCAAAACTAAAGCCATTTCTGCCATTAAAAGTGAAGGGACAAAAATATAATACCAAACATTTTTATCTTTTCCATCATCGGGTAATTCTATTGTTACACTGAAAAAAATATATAAAAATATAACAATTGAAATAACAAAAACTATAATCATATTTAACCAGTAGTTAAACTTAAAAGAAAAAAGACTATCAAATAAGAAAAAAGAAGATAACAATAATAAAATTAAACCAACAGTATAAGCTGCTCTGTAAAGTGGTGGCGTTCTAAAACCTATTGCTACTAAAAACACATTTTCTACCAAAAACATGGCATAACTTATTAACCCAAAAAACAAACTATAGAAAAAAGTTAATAAAAAATTTTGAGGTAATAAAGTTGCAAATAAAGCAAATCCAATAAAAAAAGCTACTGGCATAACTATAGACATCAATCTGATATAAATGCTTTTATCAAAAACAATTCCTAATCCAAACCAAAAACAAAAAATTACCAAAACTACTCCTACCAACAATCCATAATAATGAGATTCATAGGGTAAGCTCAAGAAGAAATAAAAGCCAATTGCTGCTAATAAAGATGATATTAAATACCTAATTCTTTTTGACATTAATAAATTATACCTTTTTATAATCAAATCCTGCAAAAACACTTACCACATCATCATTTTCTTCAAGTTCTTCAATCATATCCATAATTTTACTTACTTCATCATCCGAATTAAGTATAGTTGGATTATTTGCTCTTAAGACCAATCCCGAGTTTGCCACCTTTAAACCCATTTTCTCTACTTTTTTTACCATTTCATCTAAATTGTTTGGTTCTGTCAAAATAATATTTTCGTCAAAATCAATTACTCCAGCATCAATCAATTCCAAACTGAGATCTGATGAACTAAGATCTGGAAAATCAGATATTTCCACTTCCCCTACTCTTTTAAATTGAAACATAACTGAATTACTTTCACCTAAATTACCACCATAATTTCTAAAAATTAATTTAATTTCTCCCAAAATTCTATTTTTATTATCTGTCTCTAAATCAATTACGATTGGTACTCCAAATGGACCATAGCCTTCAAGAGTTACAGTGACCAAATTTGCCTTTCCTCCTTCAAATTTTGCAATTAATCTATCTATATTTTCTTTCGGCATATTCACTTCTCTTGCCTTATCAATTGCTGCTTTTACACCAGTTCCATCTCTCAATGCTGTTAATATATTTTTCGAAACCCTAGTAAAAACCGTACTTCTTTTTTTATCTTGAGCCCCCTTTCTATTTTTAATGTTTGACCACTTAGAATGACCTGACATAAATATATTTTATTTAAAATAATTAGAATATTTTACCATTGAAGCAAATTTATCGCCAAAATATATCTCTAACTCATTTTCATTTAAAGTTTCATCTTTTTTCTTTTCACAATCAAAAATTCTATTGATTATCTTCCAACCATAATTCAAATCAGTTTTATTCCCATAAACAATTAAACATTTATCGACTTTTTGATTATCATTATCATTAGAAATCACCGAAAATCCCGACCATTCCAATCTCTTAGTCATAAATCTTGCTAAACCGCTTTCATTAGTATTATTAAAAACCGACAATCTCAGTTCTTCATTATTTAACTTACTTTCGGAAAAATCTCTTACCAAAACTTCATCAAGAAATAAATCATTTTCGCTAATTTTGCCATTTATTTTTTCTTGTTTTAAAAACATTTTTTCATAATTTTTTCTATATTTTAACCAATTTAAAAATCCTAAATTTTCAATTAAAAAAGAATTTTCTTTCCATTGACTTGTTGAATTTAAAAATAAAATTTTATCAGGAAAAAATCCAAAACTATACCAAAAAATATTTTTTATCTGGTCAGAATTTTTTTCTTCATCCAAAATATTTTTAAATTCTTTTGATACTTCTTCATTTAAATTTAACTCATTAATCATTTTTCTATCATCAGAGATAGAAACCAAAGCAACTCCATCTGTCGCAATTATCCCAAACTTGTGATCTAAATTTAAATCTTTGTCCCTTTTATTCCAAAAACTCAAAAAAATTAAAACTCCAAAAAATATCAACCAAAAAATTGCAAAAAAAACTTTTATATTTATTTTCTTTTTTATTCTATTGTTCCTCATAATTTTTTAAAACCTCTTTCAAGTCATTAGGTAGGTCTATTTCTAAATTTATTTTTTGACCACTAGTTGGATGTTCAAAAACTATTTTAAAAGCATGCAAGAAAGGCCTTTTCAAATCATCGATAACTTCTCCTCCGTAAACCCTATCCCCCACCAAGGGCCACCTTAAATAACTTAAATGAACCCTAATTTGATGCGTTCTTCCTGTTTTTAAATTAATTGACAATAAACTATAAATTTTCTCTTCTTTTTTATATTTTTTAATCACTCTAAATTCAGTCAAAGCCTTTTTTCCATCAACACTTACTCCAAATTTAGCAAAAACATATTTAGACCTATCAATTGGCATATTTATCTCCCCTTCAAAGGATACATCTCCACCAACCAAACAATAATACTGTTTAATCAAAGTTCTCTCCTTAAATTGCTTTTTTAACCCCAAAAAAGACTCTTCTGTTTTAGCCATCATTACCAATCCAGAAGTTCCTTTATCTAATCTATGAACAATTCCATTTCTTGGTAAATCATTTGGCCTAAACTCCCTTAAAAAATCTTCCAATGTTCCTTTTTCTTCTTTTTTCTCTTTAGTTGTCGTCATAAAGGCCGGTTTTTCCACCACCAACACTTCTTTATCTTCAAAAATTATTTTGACTTCTTCCATAAGATATCAATTAAACAAATTAAAACCCCTATTCCAATTATCCAATCATTAATATTGTTGTAAAGACCTAAATAAAAAAAATTCCAATAATCCCTCACATAACCAAGCATAATTCTTTCAATTAAATTAGCCATCGCACCAATAAAAATCAACCAATATCCCCTACCTTTTTTAATTGCCAGATATAAAAATAATAGAGTAAATATTATACTCAATAAAATAAAAAATACCCCATTTATTCCAAAACTTATACCGTAGTTTTTCACTATTATTTCGCTAGGCTTCACGTTCTTTGCTACATTTTATACAATCTGTTGCTTCTGGTTTAACTGCCAATCTGTCCGTATCAATCATTTTTCCACATTTTTCACAAATACCATATTTACCTATTTTCATTCTCGTTAAAGCTTTTCTAAATTGAACAATCTGTTTACTTAAAAATCTAGTTTTAATTTCATTATCAAAATGGCCAATTTGTTCATCTAAATCATCTTCAAAAGAATTCTCATTAGTTCTATCCCCAACAAGAAATGGATCATTCTTTTTAAGCTGTTTTTTAATTCTTTTAGACTTAACTAATTCTTTTTCTAAAAAAAGTTTAATTGGAGATAATAGTTGTCTTGGAAAATTTAAAATAGCACTTTTATTTTTTTTCATATATTTCTCCTAATATACCTAATCCCACCAAGGAAATCAAACTGATAATCCAATATAAAATTGAATAAATTAAGTTAACCTTAAAAACAATTCCTAATATTCCCAAAATTAAAAAAGAAATAAATCCAGTTGCAAAAAAAGCAAAACCTTTTTTGCCACTCTTATACCAAACCAATGATCTATATTTTTTCTTAGCCAAGTTCACAAAAAACATTAATAAAATTAAAAGCAAAAGATAACCTCCAACTTTTAAATCAAATTTTGTTCTTAAAAATTCATCCCCCATCAGAAAAACTATTAACAATAAAACATTAATTAAAATGTCTTCACAAAAAGGGATAAATTTCCAGTTATTTAACTTAGAAAAAATAAAATTAACCAATATTAAAGACAGGAATCCACCAACATAATCCATTCCTGGTTTATTCCAAACAGAAAACCAACTTAACCAACTATCATTCCAAATTCCAAAATTAACCAAACCATAACTAATTCTCCCTCCAATAAAAAATCCCAATAAAGAAATCCAAGAATAAGTTACAATCTTATCTTCTTCATAATTATCCCTTAAATTCCTCCAAGTTAGATAGGCAAAAAGTATTATTCCAACAATTCTCAATATTCCCAAGTTCATAACCTATTTTATCATTTTAAATATATTTAAAAATCGTATCGACAATATTATAATCGCCACCAACCCTAATAATATAATCAATAATTTTACTAACATTTTCCAGCTAATTTTAAATACAAATAAAGTAAATACTATAAGAGAAGTTATACCAGCTTCAAAAAAAATAAAAGCAACAAAACCTTCACCTATACAACTTAGACCTTCACATGGTCTAGACATATAATAAAAATAAATTAAAAATAATAAAATAGAAATACCATATCCTAAATAATATTTTATCTTTCCTTTTATTTTAAAAATCAAAAATGGAACTATTATTCCAAAAAAAACAGGTAAAACAAAAAAACCGATAATATCTTTCATATCAACATCTTAGCATTTTTTGTACCGAAGGAGGGACTTGAACCCCCATGACATTGCTGTCACACGCTCTTGAGGCGTGCGTGTCTACCATTCCACCACTCCGGCAAAGTAAAAGTATTATAACCTAAATTACACAATTTATTGCTTTTTCTCCACATCAAAAAAGCTTACTTGTTTACCGTTAAAATACAAATTAAAACTTCCCGTTGGACCGTTTCGGTGTTTTTCGATACTACATGTCACCATTTCTCTTATTTCCTCATCTTCTCTCGACAAAAAGAACACTACGTCAGCATCTTGTTCAATACTTCCAGATTCTCTTAAATCAGACAATCTTGGTTTACCCCCTCTTGCTTCCATGGCTCTAGATAATTGAGCTAAAGCCAAAATTGGTACTTTTAATTCTCTAGCTAAATTTTTCAACCCTTGAGAAATTTCCGAAACCTCTTGAACTCTGTTGTCTCTAGTAGATCCATGCATTAATTGCAAATAATCAACTACTATAAATTTAATTCCTTTATCTATTTGTAATCTTCTGGCTTTTGTTCTTAATTCAGTTACTGTTAATCCTGGAGTGTCATCAATATATAGAGGTGCTTCCGCCAATATTCCCATAGATTCGGATAATGCATCAAAATCAGTCGCCGACAATTGGCCTGTTTTTAATTTCCAAGCATCAATTAAACCTTGTCTTACTAATAAACGATCAACTAATTCCTCCTTGCTCATTTCCAATGAAAAAAAACAAACTGGCATTTTTTCTTCTACCGCCACATGTCTGGCAATATTCAAACCAAAAGCTGTTTTGCCCACACCTGGTCTAGCTGCTAAAATTAATAAGTTACTGTCCTGCATCCCTGCCAAAATATTATCTAACCCCTTAAAACCACTTGGCACCCCTCTTAAACCACTTCCCAATTTTTGCAATTCATCCAACCTATCAAAACTAGCTGTTAAAACTTCCTTTAGTGAAGTTGGAATAGATTTTAAATGTTTTTGAGATAAAGAAAAAATTTCCTGTTCAGCTATATCTAATAATTGGTCTGCTGGCAATCCAGGATCAAAAGCTTTTTCACTAATTCTTCCAGCTGCTGAAATTAATTCTCTTTTAGCGGATAGCGATTTAATAATATGCCCATAACTTTCCACATTTGCCGAAGTTGGCACTTCACTGGCCAATCTTGTCAAAAATCCTTTCCCGCCAATATTTTTTAAAACTTTAAGTTCTTTCAATTTTTCCGAAACTGTAACTATATCTATAGGTGATCTTTCTTCATAAAGCTTCATCATCGCTTCATAAATCTTACTGTAGTTAGAATTATAAAAATGATCTGATCTCAAAAATTCCGACACCGCCAAAACCGCATCATTATCAATTAAGATTGAACCTAATACACAAACTTCTGCTTCCTCAGAGCTAGGTGGCAATCTGATTAAGTCTGTTGTCATATATTTAGTATTATACCTTCTTTAAAACCTTCAATTCTAAACCATCTGGTAAATCATCTTTATCAACTTTCAAACTCTCAATTGCCTCCAAACCCTCTTGATCTGCTTTATCTAAAAATGTATCTAAATTAGTTTTATCTTTATCATCATAACCCATTGGAATTAAATAATTTACTCCCCACTTTTTAGCCCAATCTAAAACCAATTTTGCACTTGAACTATCTTTTATTAAAACCGGAGCCAAAAGAACATCAGCTGAATCTATTTTTTCAATCCTTTTGTCACTTAAAGATTCCTCCAATTCACCCAAAAATACTATTTTAATTCCATCAATATTTAAAACATAAAGTGTATTATCGTCTCCCAAGCTATAGCCATTTATTTCCACTCCGCCAACCTCATATTCTCCTGGAGCTCTAATTAAAATATTATCACCATTAAAACCCATCCCATCGTACTTTTCTGCTGTAAATAAAAAAATTCTTGAAGGATATTTACTGTCTTCACGCATCTCTTTATTTGGATTAATTAAAACACTTTCTTTTTTACCTTTTAAATAAACTGAATTATTTGCGAGAATTTTTATTTCCATATGTTCAATTCTATCATCAACTTTTGACTATTTGTGATATCATCTATAATAGTAAAATGATAAAAGAACTATTTCTGGCCATTACTCTCGGCTCAATTTTAGGTTTTGGTATTACCGGTGCTTTTTTTGCTCTAAACAAAAACAAAACTTCTAACCAATCTTCTATTCAAGTATCTCCTACTCCTACTATTACAAATATTCAAATGTCCACTCAAATGACAACTACTCCAGCCGTTTCTCAAACAAAAACTTCAACGACCATTACTTCTCCAGAAAATAACTCTGTTCTTTCCAATGCTAAAATCAGCATCAAGGGAGATAGTAAACCAAATAGCCTTATTATAATTTCTACCGCAGCCAAAACTTTTAATGGCAAAGCCAACTCCAACGGTGTTTTTAGTATTAATATCGAGCTTGAAAGTGGTATGAATTTAATTAAAATTAACAGCATTGACTCTGAAGATAATCAAGAAGAGATAGAATTAAGTCTTACTTATTCAACTGCTAAAATATAAATATATGTATTTATTTTTTTTGCTTTTAAGCTCTCTTATTTTTTCTCAACCAATCTTTGCCCAGGAAGTCACTCCTACTCCAAACAAAACTTTAACTGAAGAAGTTAGAGAAATGGTGACTAACAAAGTTAAAGAAATACAACAAACCAGTAAAGAAATTGTTTCTAATGTTTCAAATACACCAAAATCTCTTATTGGCACCATTACTAAAATTGACACTACCAAAATCACTATCAGTTATAAAAACGAATCAAAAAATATAACTCTAAACACTGATACTGTTTTTATAGATGCTAAAAAAAACAAAACAAAAATAGAAAACCTTAAAGTTGGACAAGATATTTTGATTATGGGTTATTTTGATCAATTCAATAATCTCGAAGCTAAAAGAATTGTTATTACTGAATTAAAAACTATTGAAAATAAAAACGAAATTGTTCTTGGAAAAATTGTTGATATTTCACAAGCTTCCCCAGTTTTTGTTTTAATTCCAATTAAAAATAAAGAAGCTCAATATCAAATTAAAACCGATTCTAAAAGTGAAATAATAGATAAAGATGGTAATAAATTAACCATCGACAAATTAAAATCTGGTCAAAAAATTATTGTAGTAATCCAACCAGACGCCAAAATCGCCAAAACTTTTTATGTATCTAAAATAATTACTCTCGATACTCCAACTGCCCAAATTCCAGAGACTCCCGTCAATAACTAAAATTCTCTCAAAATCTCCCCTTCGTGTTAAAATAAAACACTTAATTCTATTTTTTATTGGACATTTGTCATTAGAAATTTAAACTTAAGTTTTAAAAATCATGGTGGTATTAGCTCAATTGGTTAGAGCGCAGCTCTGTGAAAGCTGAGGTTGCCGGTTCAAGTCCGGTATACCACCCCAATTAAAAAACTTCGATAACTTGTTTTAACCTCAATTCTCCTCTCGGTTTCAGTAAACTTGCTTCATCTTCCACAAATCTCTCTCTTTCCATAATAGGTTCAACACAAATATATTTTTGATCAAAAATTTTTTCTCCTTTTTCTTCTTTAACACCCGTCCACAATTTTACATATTTAAAACCAAACAAATACCAATTAATAGGCGCTTTATTTGGCAATTCTAAAACATTATTCTTTTCTATTTTTAAATCAACACTATTTTTTATTCCTCGGTCAATCTTTTTTCCGTTAAGTTTCGATCCTTTCCACCCAAATTCTGTATCCCAATAATTATGCATTCCCACATTTACTCTTTTTACTTCAGTACTTTTATTATTAATAATTATTTCTTGTTTAAATTTATTACCAATACTAAATCTTTGGATTACATTCAAAGCATCTATTTCACAATTAATTTCCAAACTATTATTAGTTTGGTTAATCAATTTCCATTCACTATTTCTAAATGGCCCATGAAAGATAAAGCCATATTTTTCCATTCCTTCCGCCGCAAAATTTGGCACACAAACATGAGTATTACCTTGTTTTCCATCAATTCTATCAAAAGTTCCCAATATTTTTTGATCCCTTTTTTCTAATTTAATAATTCTTCCACCTTCTAGATCAACATTTAATTTCCAATCTTTATAAATTAAATTAATTACATTCATAAGTCCTATTTTACTTCAAAGTAACTTTCATTTAAAATACATCATGACTAAACCACAAACATTAAAAGGTTTTCGAGATTTTTTGCCCAAAGAAATGACGGTCCGTAACTATGTCAAAAATACTTTAACTGAAATTTTTGAAACTTTTGGTTTTCAACCTTTAGAAACTCCAGCGTTGGAATATGCTTCAGTTTTAAAAGGTAAATACAGTAATGAAACTGACGATAAATTAGGCTATTTCTTTAAAGATAATGGCGATCGAGAAATTGGTCTTCGTTATGATTTAACCGTCCCTGCTTCAAAAATTCTAGCTATCTATTCAAACGAAATTCAACTTCCTTTTAAGCGTTATCAAATTCAACCAGTCTGGCGTGCTGAAAACACTCAAAAAGGTCGTTATCGAGAATTCATTCAATGTGATATCGATATTTTCGGAACTTCCTCCCCTATTGCTGATGCTGAAATCATTGCCTTAATGTATGCCGGCATTCAAAAATTAAAAATTAAAAACGCTATTATTAAAATTAATAGCCGTTCTGTTCTCTTTGAGATTTTGTCCAAAAGTGATGTCAAAAACAACCAAGAATCTGTACTTCAATCTCTCGATAAGTTAGACAAAATTGGTCAAGATAGAGTAAAAAATGAGCTCATTTCTAAAGATATTCCTAAGGTTCAAATTGATAACCTTTTTAAATATATCAAAGAAGCTCAACCAGACGAGTTTTTAAAACAAGTTTTAGACAAATTAAAAGCTTTTAATATCCCTGAAAGCGCTTATATTTTCGATCCAACCTTAGTTCGCGGTTGTGATTACTATACTGGCACTATTTTTGAAATTAGTGTTACTGAACCCAAAATTGGTGCTATTGGCGGTGGTGGTCGCTACGATAATCTAATTGCCAATCTTGGTGGTCCAAATACCCCAGCTGTCGGTTTCTCTTTTGGTTTTGAAAGAGTTGTCGACGTTATTCAAGAACTCAATCTTCTTCCAGAATCCACTCAATCAAAAACAAAAATATTAGTTGCTAATTTTGGCGAAGAGACTGAAACTAACATTTTAAATCTAGTTTCTAATCTTCGAGACCAGAATATTGCTTCTACTGTCTATCCAGAAAATGAAAAACTCGGTAAACAAATTAAATATGCCACTTCATTAAATATTCCCTATTTAGCCATTATTGGCACCGACGAAGCTAAAAATAACCAAATTACGCTCAAAAATCTAACCACCACAGAACAAAAATCAGTCAATTTTAAAGAATTAATTAAAATACTGCAATAAACCTATCTCTCTGTTATAATAAACCCTATGAAACAAGGAATCCATCCTCAATATTTTGATAACTGCCAAGTCACTTGTGCCTGTGGCAACAAATTTACTACTGGCTCAACTTTAGAAAAAATCGACGTTGAAGTTTGTTCTAAATGTCATCCTTTCTTCACTGGTCAACAAAAATTCGTCGACATCAAAGGAAGAATTGATAAATTTAACGAAAAAGTTAGTCAAGGTAAAAAATACACTGCTGCTAAAGCAATTAAAAAAAATCTAAAAAATTAAACTAGATTTTTCGCCCCACATGCCTACTATCAATCCGAATGTTGCTATTATGGAGTTTCACCCAGGTCCTGGCGGTCAGGAAGCTACTCTTTGGGCTCAAGATCTGATGAATATGTATATTCGTTATAGTAGTAAAGTTGGTTGGAAAGTCAATCAAATTGACGGTTTTATTATCCAAATCTCCGGTTTTGATGCTTATAACCAATTAAAATATGAAGCTGGTACTCATCGTGTTCAACGAGTTCCCGAAACCGAAAAAAGAGGTCGAATTCAGACATCAACCGCTTCTATCGCTGTCATGCCCAAAATCAATTCTAAAGAGGTCAATTTTAGAATGGAAGATGTTACCATCACTGCTTGTCGCGCTGGAGGCAATGGTGGTCAAAACGTCAACAAGGTTTCCACTGCTATTCACTTAGTTCACAAACCAACTGGATTAATGTTTGATGTCCGAACTGAACGATTTCAGCAACAAAATCGAGAAATTGCACTTGAATTACTTAAAAATAAACTTTATCAAATGGAAGAAGAAAAAAAAGCTTCTCAAGTCTCAGCTGGACGTTCTAATATTAGTCAATCAACTCGAGCTGATAAAATTCGTACCTATAATTATCCTCGAAATCAGGTTAAAGATCATCGCATCGACAAATCTTTCAACAATCTTGATTCTATAATGCAAGGCAATCTCGACGATCTATTTCTCGAGCTCACCGTCCTCGACCAAACAACTAAAGAAAATAAATAATTTATTGTCTTTTTTCCAATTTAACCGAAACTGTTTGTTCCTTGTTGTCTCTAAAATATTTTAATGCGATAATCTCTCCAATCTTTTTTGTATTAATAATCTTCACCAAGTCTCCATTATCACTTTCTGTTAATTTTTGTCCATCAATTTCAATAATAATATCTCCTTTTTGAATTTTTGCCTTATATGCGGGACTATTTTCAGTAATACTTTCAACATAAGCTCCAGAATTTATTTTATTTTTCGCCGCCACTTCCTTAGAAATCATCTTATACCCCACTCCCAAATATGGTCTTTCAAACTCCCCTGTTGTTTTAAAAATATTAATCGATTCTTTTATTAAATTAATCGGCAAAGCAAAACCAATATTCTGTCCACTTTGTGACACAGCCACATTTACTCCAACAACCTGTCCTCCTGAATTAAATAAAGGCCCTCCAGAGTTACCTGGATTAATAGCTGCATCAGTTTGAATCACATTAGTAAGTTTTTCTATTCCCTCAATTGGAGAACCAGCCACAATCCCTCTGCCTAAACCAGAAACAACTCCTGTTGTTACTGTCGATCTAAATTCACCTAAAGCTGTTCCAATCGCAATCAAACTTTGCCCCACTTTTAATTTATCCGAATCACCTAGATTCAAAGCTTTTAAACCAGTTTTATCGATTTTAAGAATAGCTAAATCATTAAGAGGATCTCTATAAATATTTTTAACTTCCACTATTTCATCTTTTCCAATCACCACTTTATATTTAGGTTCCAAATCAACTACCACATGTTTATTAGTCACAATTAAACCATCTTGACTAATAATAAACCCTGTCCCTAAATCCCTATCTGTTCTAATTGTCACTACACTCATAGTTGAATTTTCAACCACTCTTATAACCATCGATTCTTCATCAAGAATTTCTTGTTTTGTAATATTAATAATTTCTTTTTTAAATCCAAATTTAAAAATCAAAAACATCACCAACAATCCCAAAAATAATCCGATTACTAACCACTTAATATTTTTTACTTTCATAACTACTTTAATAAAACTTCTATTGCTTTATTTAATTGCAAATCAATTTTTGGATCATCTCCAGATTTAACTTCAACATCAGGTACTATTCCTTCTTTGTGAATATTCTTTCCACTAGGTAAAAGCCATTTAGCAACCGTTACATGAAGTCCACTACCATCTGGAAAATCTTCAGGCTGTTGGACTGTTCCTTTTCCAAAACTCTTTTCTCCTACTAATTTTGCTCGACTAAAATCTCTAATTGCTCCAGCCAAAATTTCTGCTGCCGAGGCCGAACCTCCATTCACTAAAACCACCAATTTATCTTTTAATAAATTTCCCATATTTGGCAAGACATCATATTTTTCTTCCCTTCCATTAGAAGATTCTTGAGTCACAATTGTCCCACTCTTTATAAAATCAGAAGCTACTAAAACACTAGCCTGCAAAAAACCGCCTGGATTATTTCTTAAATCAAGAACAATTCCTCCGAAATTCCCTTTTTCTTTTTCTTTATTAATTTCGGCCACTTTTTCTGGCCATTCATCAAACAAAGTCTCAGTAAACTTATACAATTTAATCCAAGCCACCTTTTTACCATTTTGTTCTTTAAATTCTAATTCGATGCTTGGAACTACAATATTATCTCTTTTCAAAACCACATCATAAGCCGCCACTTTTCCTTCTCTAAACATTTTCAAAGTCACCTCAGTCCCCACTTCTCCTCTAATCAATTTAACTGCCTCATCAAGAGCCATGTCGTTAGTATCTTTATCAACATTATTATTTTTATCAGTTATATTTAAAATTAAATCTCCTGCTTTAACTCCAGCTTTCTCTGCTGGACTTTTTGGAAGTGGAGACACCACAGCCAAAGTCTTATCTTTATATCCCAAAGAAATACCAACTCCACCAAATTGACCAGCCAAATCCTCATTAGCACTCTTATTATCAGTTGGTGGTAAAAATACTGTATATGGATCATCAAGAGCCGCTACCATTCCTTGAATAGCTCCATATTCCATATTTTTATCAATCATCTTGTCTTTTTCCAAAAAAG
>Ga0172381_10002633_pt1 | contig 19597 bp, 14 predicted proteins | sample Leawel6488metaG_FD_119754 | JGI IMG/M metagenome (GOLD analysis project Ga0172381, IMG submission 119754) | Leachate microbial communities from a municipal landfill in Southern Ontario, Canada - Leachate well 64-88 metaG | ecosystem: Engineered > Solid waste > Landfill > Unclassified | place...
TTTTAGCTTATGTTTTTCTGGCAGTGCTTTGGGTCGCATGGGAATTTTTCTACTTTAATGCAGAAATATCATTTCCCTGGCTTGTCCTTGGAAACGGTTTTGCGACCAACGTGAGCCTGATCCAGTGGTATGAAGTCACAGGAGTACTTGGAGGAAGCCTGTGGGTTTGGGTCATTAACCTGGGATTTTTTTTCGTTTTCAGGCAAAAATTTGCCAAAATAAAAATTATATTGCTGGCAATCTTCATTTTTGCTCCTATAATGCTCTCATTAATAAGGTTTTATACCTACAAAGAATCTGAAAGGCCGGTTGAGGTCGTAGTTGTTCAACCGAACATTGATCCCTGGAATGAAAAATACAGTACGATGCCCCAGGAACAACAGGATTCTAAGATCCTTACACTGGCGCGGGAACAGATCACTTCTTCCACCCGATATGTTATTGCCCCTGAGACGAGTGTTCACGAGATCATATTGGGTAATTATTTTTCATCACCCTCTGTGGTGCTTTATAAAGAATTGGTGGAAGAATATCCCGGTACAGCTTTTATTTTCGGAGCCAATACCATTGGTTTTTATCCTGCTTCCGCAAAAAAGCCCACTCCTTCAGCACGACGCTACGGAGACAGGTGGTACGAAGTTTACAATTCTGCTTTACAGCTGGATACTTCAGATCGCGTTCAGATATATCACAAATCAAAACTTGTAGTGGGAAGTGAAAAAATGCCCTACATAGATATATTCCCATTTATTGAAAAATTATCGCTGAATCTTGGAGGGACAACCGGCACGCTCGGTACGCAGACAGAACGGACTGTTTTTTCGAGGACTGACAACAGGGAGGCTACCGGCGTGGCAATCTGTTATGAATCCGTTTACGGGGGATTCTTTACCGGTTATGTTAAGAACGGAGCCAATTTTATGACAATTATCACCAATGATGGCTGGTGGCGGAACACACCGGGATATCGGCAACACATCAGTTATGCCTCCCTGCGGGCAATTGAAACAAGAAGAAGTATTGTACACAGTGCCAACACGGGTATCTCTGCTCTGATCAACCAGAAAGGAGAACGCCTTGTGCAGACACAATGGTGGGAACCAGCGTCTCTAAACGGGATAATCAATCTGAATGATGCTCTGACTTATTATGTCAAACACGGGGACTATACAGGCAGGTTATCCGTTATTATCATGTTACTGTTAGCTTTCTATTCGCTGATCTGCGCTTTGCCGTTTCGCAGAAAAGGATGAAACCTGAGAGAGGGAGAAGGAATGAATTCCCCGATCTTAAGGCGTTCCCAGTAATTATCCACAGCCTTTATAGTGTCCGAGGACGAACAGCATACATTTGGCCAGGAACGGAGTATCCCCGGGTCACCTTTCTTTTTTGTGCAGGCATCCACAAGCAAAACCCCGTTTTCTATGCTAACGTCTCTTATGGGGTCCGTTTGATTGATCATCATCCAGAAACACAAATCTTTGTCTTTCAGATTAACTTCTTTATCAACAGCTATCATGATGCGTATGTCTGAATGATATTTCAGATGATCCTTATCCGATTTATGAAAGAACTGATACGGTTCGTTACCTATAGACGGTTTGTGGCGATTATTGCTCCCTTTTGTAGTCGCATCAATACACATTTTTCCTCCAAAACCCGATTGGGGAGCGGCATGGTCTGACATACCGAGCGGACCCCTGCTGAAAAAAGTATCCCGGGCCGGGTTGTAGTACTTTTTAATGCATTCGTTTACTTCATGCAGGTTCGTAACATCTACATGCTCATCTACAAGGATCAGTAATTTGTTCAGGTAGGTTATGGATGATCCCCAAAAAGCATGGGCTACTTTGTATGTTTGACCCGGATAATACTTTCTTATGGCTACAATGGCTGCAGAACCGTTTTCGGCAAAATAAGGAAAGCAGATCCGGCGCACTTCCATAGCGATGGTTTGTTCAATGTTTGTCTCTACAAAAACCGAGACAGCTTTGGACAGGTGTCTTCTTGACCGCATTACTCCCAGAGAAGGAATGTTCAGGAGTAATTTCGGGTCTTTCCTGTGTGTAACACAAGTTACGTGCATCAGAGGCTCTTTTCCCCCGGTGGAATAAAAACCGGTGTTTTCACCGCACGATGCGGAAGCTACCTGCTGGGCATTTTTATCTATATATCCTTCTATTACAAGGTCGCAATTTTCAGGAACTTCCAGCGGCTGGCTCAGACAGGGAACTTTGACAATTGCTTTTCTTCTCAGGTAACCTCCCAGTAACAACGGGTCCACATCGGAGGATCGGGGAACTATCCCGGTAAGTGTATACAGGGGATCTCCCCCGAAAAATAACGCAATCGGAATTCTTGACTGGGGAGATTCATTGATAAATAATGAAGCTTGTGATCCCGGTTCGAATCTGAGCTGTACGGTAGTTTTTGAATGCCACAGCAAACGGGTGGATTCTATGGTATAAGTATCCAGGTAAGGATTCTTAATCAAAAGTGGTACTTCATGAAGACTGTGTGCCTGGTCAAAGGTACGGTTTCTCAGAAAAGGGATCCTGTTCAGATCCGGAGGGAACAGGGCGATCTCCTGGCAGGAACCTGCACTTGAAGTTTTGGGAACGTATTGGTTAAATTCCGAAACCGGGGATCTTCTCATAAACCGGTTGCTTGTACGGCTTTGTGCAATGGCCTGGTAAAATGCCGATATCCTGTTGCATACATCATCCAGGGTGTCCATTTCGAATGCCAGTGCTATTCTTTTTTCAGAAGAAAAAACGTTGGTCACGATAGGGAAAGCAGTGCCGGTATCCGTAAAAAGCAGGGCTTTTCCTCCGTTATGACGGCTGGCCTGACGGTCGGTGATCTCAGTTATTTCCTGATTGGTGTCAACGTGACGGGTTATAGTCAACAACTCGCCTTTCTGATGTAGTATTTTTAAAAATTCATCAAAATAATGGATCATAAGGCATCAGTTCTTTTAGTATATATGTCAATGTTTCCACGGAGAGATGATCTGCTATGATCTTCTTATCTTCATCTAACAGCAGGATCAGAGGTATGTCATTGATGTTGTAACTACTGGTTATCCGGGCATCTCCCGACGGGTTCCACAGATTGATCCATTCATTATATCCACCTTCTGCCAACCATTTTCTCCAGGACTTATAATCATCTCCTGTATATACGGCTGAAAAACGGATTCCCTTATCCCGGGTGCTTTCAAACAAATCGTACAGAATATGAGTTACCATACCGCATGTAGCACAGGAAGGATCGTACAGGTAAAGAACTGTATAGGAAGACTCTATATCATGCAGCGCATAAGATTCCCCGTTCTCGGTTTCCAGGATCATGTCCGGTGCTGCCGGCAATTCAACTTCTTCCCTTGAGCGTTGATCCTGCAGGATCTCATTGAGTGTTTCAGTTCCTATATCTCTTCCGATAATGATCTTGTTCTTATCCAATAAATAGATCCTGGGTGTGCTTCTGACGTTGTACTTCCTTTGAAATCCCGAACTGAGATCTGGATCCCAGACTGTAATCCAGTTTTCCGGAAAGAAATTCGAATATTTTACAAAAGCATTCCGGGTATCTCCTGTATATACCGCATAGATCTTAACGGATTTATTATCAGCGCTTTGAGAAAATTTAACCAGTTTTAGTAATTCGTCACTGCAGGCAGGGCAGCTGTCTTCAAAAAAGAAAACAACAGTATGCGGAACGCTGATCGCATACAGGGAACGGACGGTTCCTTCCGCGTCCGGCAAATCCAGCGATGGAGCTTTCATACCGGTAAGGCATTGACTGTTGAATTGTACATAAGTTTCCATTTCCCGCAACATTTCAGGATCGTCAGAGAAAGAGGGATCGTTTAAAAAATAAGCCTGTGCAATATGTACGGCAACGCGTTCCATTCCCATGATTTCGCTTGTGAAAAACAGGGTGAACAAGTACCGGGCACAATACACCCTTACACGGGGATGCATTTCTTCTTTCAGGAAAAGGTCGGTATAACTGATAAGTGTATCCGGCTGCTGTTCCAGTTTCTGTGTAAAAAATTCCTTTAGTCTGACAGGAAGAATGGAAGTGTTCAGGTACCTCGGATCCATGAAATCAATATAGTCCAGATAATGTAACGTATCATCTTCATTGGACGGTTCGGGAGTAAACACGTTCCGGGCAATGATTCCCAGCATGCAACTGTCAAACTGTCCGGCCAGAAAATGGGTGTAATCCCTGATGGTCCCTTCCATTCGTTCTACTTCCTGTAATTTTACCTGTGTATCGGAATCTGAATCCAGGATCTTGTTTATCAGAGCGTATTTATCCTGGAGGAATTGGTAAAAACGCATATAGGCATTGTTTTCTTCCGAGCCGTCTATCTGAATGTCTTCGGTCCTGCCTTTGTTTATGGTAGCTATAAAACGAATGGATACAGGTTCCGGGCGGGATACAAGAAAATTAAAAAGCCTCCTGTTATCCTGGACAAACATATATTGCCCCGGTTCCAGGGCTTGTTCCCCCGTAAAGGTCACACATCCCTGGAAGTCAGGAGACAGTGTGTCTACGGGTACCACATACTCTCCCTGTTGTATGGCAAGGATAACAGGAGAATCACTTCCCCCGTTTAGACACAGAAAAAGGTTGTAAAAAACAGCCAAAAACAGAGACCACATAGGGTGTCCTACATTTTTAAATACTTATTTAAATCCACACCGGGGGGCAGCATACATCCTGCATTCCCGCCGTTTAACAGCACATCCCGTACCACAGTAGAAGAAATAAAAGAAAATTTGGGCCCCGACGGAATAAAAATAGTCTGGATTTCGGGCGCCATCTTGGAATTTACCTGCGAAATTACCTGTTCCAGCTCAAAGTCGGTTGTTGTTCGGATACCCCTGAATATGAAATTGATGTTGTTTTTTCGGCAAAAATCTATGGTCAGGCCGTTGAACGAACAGACTTCCACTTGTGTCATATCCTTTACAACATCTTTGATGATGGCTACCCGTGCCTGAGGAGAAAAAAGGCTTACTTTCTGTTGATTGACGCCAACTGCAACAATGATCCTGTCAAAAAGCTTCAATGCTGAGCGCAACACATCCAGGTGGCCGGAAGTGAACGGATCAAAAGAGCCGGGAAAGACAGCTATCTTTTCCATGGAGATAAATAAATTGGTTAAGCACCAAAAGTAAGAAAAATATCGGATATAGTTCTTTACAAATGCCAGTCTATGGGATCGATCCCTTTTGAAATCAGGTATGCATTCGTTTTTGAAAAAGGGTGGGACCCGTAAAATGCCCCGCGGGCAAGGGGTGAAGGATGCGCTGCTTCCAGAATACAATGCTTTGACGGGTCAATGAGGCTCCTTTTGCTGCGGGCAAAATTTCCCCATAATAAAAAGACTATATTTTCTTTTTTTTCAGAAACAGTCCGTATTACGGCATCGGTATATTCCATCCAGCCTATGTTGCTGTGTGAGGCGGGTTTACCCGCCTCTACCGTGAGGATGGCATTGAGTAGCATGACTCCCTGTGCGGCCCAGGCTTCCAGACATCCGTGGGAAGGCGGCAGGATACCCGTGTCGGCAGTCAACTCGGTAAAAATTGTTTTAAGCGAAGGCGGAGGAACAATATTGCGGGGCACTGAAAAGGACAATCCGTGAGCCTGACCGGGACGGTGATAGGGATCCTGTCCCAGTAACAGGACTTTTAAAGCAGAAAAGGGGGTCATTTCAAATGCATTGAAGATCTGTTTGCCGGGGGGATATATGGTCTTTCCCTTCTTTTTTTCCGCATGCAGGAAAGAAACGATATTTTCAAAATATGGCTTTGAGAATTCCGGCTCCAGAATTTTTTTCCAGCTGTCTTCAATGGTTACATCCACGCTACAATACGTATTTGATGACTTCAGGTATGGTCTTCATGAATATAAATTCTATGCCTTTTATGAATTCGGGGTTGATCTCTTCAATATCTTTCCGGTTGTCTTCGGAAAGAATAATTGTTTTGATCCCGGAACGTTTGGCAGCAAGAATTTTTTCTTTTATGCCACCTACCGGAAGGATCCTGCCCCGCAGGGTAATCTCACCGGTCATCGCAACACCTTTCCGGATGCATTTATCTTTAAAGGCACTGGCAATAGAGCAGATCATGGTTATACCGGCCGATGGCCCGTCTTTGGGAATAGCCCCTTCCGGAACGTGAAGGTGAATGTCGGTCTTTTCAAAAACCTCCGGATCAAGTTCCAAAAGCCCTGCATGTGCTTTCAGGTACTGCTGGGCAATAATGGCCGATTCTTTCATGACATCTCCCAGGTTTCCGGTAGTGGTAAGGGTCCCTTTCCCTTTGCTGAGGCTTGATTCCACAAAAAGAATTTCTCCTCCTGTCTCGGTCCAGGCCAGTCCGGTAACTACTCCCGGAAATTCATTTCCTTTCTGAATATCCTGTATGATACGATGGACTCCCAGGATCTGACGTACATTATCGGGTGTCAGGTTGGGATCATAGGTTTCCCCGAATGCGATTCTTTTGGCAATGTTGCGCGCAATTTTGGCCAATTGTTTTTCCAGGTTGCGTACGCCGGATTCCCTTGTATATTCGTTGATCACCACGTCTATGGCCTTGCGGCTAAGCCGGAGTTGAGACGGTTTCAGTCCGTGAGCTTCCAGTTGCTTGGGCAATAAGTGTTTGCGGGCAATAGTCCTTTTTTCTTCGGCCAGGTATCCGTTAATAGGGATCATTTCCATACGGTCTCTCAGGGCCGGCTGGATATTCCCTATGCTATTGGCGGTAGTAATGAACAAAACTTTTGAAAGGTCGTAATCCACATCCAGGTAATTGTCGTGGAACGAGTTGTTTTGTTCGGGATCCAGTACTTCCAGTAATGCCGAGGAGGGATCTCCCCTGAAATCGGCTCCAACTTTGTCAATCTCGTCCAGCACAATAACCGGGTTTGAGGACTTGCTTCTTTTTATGCTTTGTATGATCCGTCCGGGCATGGCACCAATGTATGTTCGCCTGTGCCCCCTGATCTCCGATTCATCGTGAAGACCGCCGAGTGAAATACGTGCGAAATTCCTTCCCAATGCCTTTGCCACCGACCTTCCCAGGGAAGTTTTACCGACGCCTGGAGGGCCGTAAAGGCAAAGGATGGGGGATTTCATATCTCCTTTCAGTTTGAGTACTGCCAGGTGTTCCAGAATCCTGTCTTTGACCGTATCCAGGCCGGAATGATCCCGGTCCAACACTCTGCGTGCCCTTTTAAGATCCAGGTGATCTTTTGTATATTCTCCCCAGGGAAGATCTACCAGGAACTGAAGGTAATTCAGCTGGATCCCGTAATCGGGCTGGTGCGGATTGGCACGCTCCAGTTTCTGGACCTCTTTTTCAAAGATCTCGGCAATTTCATTACTCCATTTCTTCTTTGCAGCCTGATCCCGCAGGTTGTCAATCTCTTCCATATCCTGTGAAAGCCCCAGCTCGTCCTGTATAGTCTTTAGCTGGTTGCTCAGGTAATATTCTTTTTGTTGCTGATCAATCTCACCCCTGACTTTCTGATGTATCTGTTCTTTGAATTTGAGAAGCTCCAGGTGTTTGTACAGCAATTCCAGTAATTTAGAAGCCCTGTCTTCCAGGGCATCTATAGCCAGCAGGTTGAGTTTGTCTTTTATGCCTTCCAGGTATATATTGGATGCTACAAAATTTACCAGGAAATCTTCCTTTTCAATGTTTTTCAGGGCAAATTCAGCTTCCCGCGGAATACTGGGGGTTAGCTGGAAGATCTGGGCGGCGACCTCTTTTATGCCATCAACAACCGCTTTATAATTGGTGTTGTTTTCCAGGGGCATAATGTCCGACAGGTATCGGACTTCTGCTGCAAAGTAGGGGTCTTTCTGGACCATACGTTCCACGTGGAAACGCCGGCTTCCGTGCAATATTACTGTAATGCCTCCTTCGGGCATTTCAATGATCTTAAGGATTTTGGCCAAACATCCGTGGCGGCTGACGTCATCTTCACCGGGATCGTCATCCAACGGATCCGTTTGTGTAACGGTTCCTACCCATTTGTCACCTGCAAAGCTTTCCCTGACCAGTTTCATTGATTTCTCCCTGCCAACGGTAATGGGGATCAAAGTTCCCGGAAAAACGACGGCATTGCGCAACACCAACAGGGGAAGTATCTGGGGCGATTCTTCTTCGCGAATATTTCCCTGTTGCTCTTCCATATCCATTTCCATTAAGGGAATAACGGTCATCTTATCACTGAGAATTAAATTCATATCTGTAACTTATTCATTCATTCCGTCAATCTTCGTGCCACAGGATGTGACTGACAAAATGACCGATGCTTATATGAAGGGAACTTTAATGGAAAAAAAGAAATTTTTCCATGACAAAAAACCATGCTCACACTGTTTGTTCACCGAATAATCTATGCCTATCACCATATCGTAATAGGTTACCAGGTCTATGCCCAGTCCTCCTGCATAAAGAAGCTGATTACTCAGGGTATTTAGATGGTAATCCCATTTGTTATAGGCATATCCCATATCAAAATGCGCGTTGGCGTATATAGTAAGATGGATCTTGTTGAATTGTGGCAGGAATGATAGCCAATTCAGGGTAAACGTCCTTTTTTTTAGGATATTGAATTTCATCGTATTGTTGGAAATGGCAAAGATCTGGCCGTCTGCCACTGTATATTCGTACCCGCGCATCATATTATTTTCGTAACCAATGGCCTTTTCCAGGATATAAGCCTGTGTGTTGGCCATGGAATACCCCCCGGAAAAGACAGTGGAGAAATACCAGCGGGAATCGCGGATCTGTTTGAAATACTGAAGTCCAAGTGTAAGCTGTGCATAACGTACAGAGGCATCAGATGTAATATAGGTGTTCATACCGGCCTGAAGAAAATAGCCGTTCAGGGGATAGGGGTGGTAATCCCTTTGATCAAGCCGGTACCTGTAATTGAGTCTGAAAGCGTTTCGCTGTAGCCGGTCGTTTCCCCAGTAGTGGGGATTGATCTTCAATACTGTATCGGCAAGCATGCTGTATTCATGCATGAAGGAAATGTGATGCAGGGTGCGTATGTCGGGACGGTATGTGTAATTGATCCTGGTATCTACGGATGTTTCCAGTACAATATCCGGCAAGTTATACCTTGCAGGCTTGTCTTCTCCGGTAAAAATATCCAGGTTATGACTGAAATTTCCCTGCATGTCCACGCTCATAAAATGCTTGCCTTTTCTGTCCAGGGATATGTCCCGGTATCCCAGGAAAACACCCCACTGATAACCTCCGTGAGCCGCTATGACCAATTTATGTTTCAACCCCAAAAAATTATCAATACGGGCTCCGGCTTCAATGGTGATCTTTGAAAAATCCCAGTTTTGCAGCCAGGTACTCAGGTTCCGTTCTTCCAGTTTTACTTCTATAAGGGGCCATATATACCATCTTTCCTGTACCTGGATGATCAGAGTGATCAAAGACGGATCTTCAATGGATCTGAGGGGGGATATTTCAACAAAGTTGAACAGGAGCAGGTTGTTCAAATTTTCTTTTGCCAGGCGCAATTGTTCCGCAAGGTTGTTCTCGTTGATTGTATCTCCCGATGCGAAGGGTAATTCCCTCAGGATGATAAAATCTTTGGTGATCTTGTTGCCCGTCAATTCAATTCCGTCAATGCGTAATTGCCGGCTCCATCCTGTTACAGAGAGCATTGAAAAGCATAGGAGAAGAAAAAAGATTCGGAAAAGCGTCGGTTTCATAAGCCGGCAAAATTATGAAAAAAATCCATATACTTTTCTATCAATCTGGAAACTGCGTACCGTGACAAGTCCTTGCGATCAATTTCCAGATATTCCGTTTTCAGGCACGTCCCCCTTTTTTGGGAACGAATCCTGTAAAAAACAGGGTATATGGTCTGATGAGATAATTTGTGGGTTTTGGCTCTATATATATTAGTAAGTATACAAGATGAAACGTCCAGCAATTTTCGAAAATCCTCCGTTATGATCAGATCCTGATAACCTGCCGGTGTTGAGGTTTCAATAAGAGGAAATTCATACAAACCTTTCCAAATGTCGTTCCCTTTTCTCTGCCTTATGAACGTAGCATTCCCGAAGTCTATATCCAAATAGTGGAAATACCTTTTTTTAACCGCTGCTTTTTCTTTTTTTACAGGGAGCTTTTCTGTTTGACCCTCACGGTACGCATTGCAGGTTTGGGCCATGGGGCAGATACCGCAAACCGGTCTGGGAGTGCAGATTAGGGACCCGAAATCCATCAGGGCCTGGTTGAATGATGCACTATTCCCGGCAGGTAATAAAGATTGTGCCAAAGCTGCAAATGATCTTTTCGCTTCCGAAGAATCAACCGGAATATCAATCCCAAAATACCTGGCCAGTATACGGTATCCGTTCCCGTCCAGTGCTGCGACAGGCAGTCCGAACGCAAAAGAACCTATGGCGGCCGCAGTGTAAGGTCCTATGCCGTCCAATTTTTGTAATGATTTTGTGTCTTTGGGAAATGATCCGCCGTATTCCCTCATAACCTTTTTTGCAGTCTTATGCATATTTCGTGCCCGGGAATAATAACCCAATCCCTGCCATATTTTTAAAACCTGGTCCTCAGGGGCTTCGGCAAGGCGGTCTATGGTCGGAAAAGCTTCCAGAAACCGTATAAAATACATTTTTCCCTGCTGTACTCTTGTTTGTTGCAGTATGATCTCGGATACCCACACAGAGTATGCATCGTTGTATTCTTTCCAGGGTAATGCCCGTTGGTTATCTCTGAACCATGCCATCAGAAGGGTTGTGAAATCCATAGGGCAAAGATAGCTAAACAGACGTTTTTTTTTGTTTTTTTACTCTAAACCTCTTGATATTAAGAATTAAATGTTACTTTTGCAGTCCATTTGGAATGCAATCATTAACAATAACTCTTTAAATTTATCGTATTATGACTAAAGCTGATATCGTAAACGAAATTGCCAAAACAACAGGCCTGGAAAAAGTTGCCGTTCAGAAAGTTGTGGAATGCTTTATGGATAACGTAAAAAACTCTTTGGTTCAGGATAATAATGTATACCTTCGGGGTTTTGGTAGCTTTATATTGAAAAAACGCGCCCGCAAAACGGCTCGTAATATATCCAAAAACACTACAATAGTAATTCCTGAACACTACATACCCGCTTTCAAGCCGGCTAAAGTTTTCATGAATAAAGTGAAAAACAGCGTTAAATAATTTATTATGCCAAGCGGAAAGAAAAGAAAAAGACATAAAATGGCGACGCACAAACGTAAAAAACGTTTGCGCAAGAACCGTCATAAAAAGAAATAAGCCATCATATGTCTCATGAACCAAGAAACCTAAAGCAACTTTTTTCGAAAAGACTCTTTAGGTTTCTTACTTTTACCACAGAATGGAGAAAAATTTAATTATTGATGTTACTCCTTCCGATGTCACCATAGCGTTGCTGGAAAACAACAGGCTAACGGAACTACATAAGGAAGAGACTAGTGACAATCATTTCTCGGTGGGTGATCTGTGTCTGGGCAGGGTCAAAAAGATCATGCCTGCTTTGAATGCAGCTTTTGTTGATATCGGAGACGATAAGGATGCTTTTATTCATTACCTTGATCTGGGCTACGCTTTTTCGGCAGTCAATTATTTTACCCAGCAGGTGATCGCCAAAAAGAATTCTCCCCAGGAAATCTATTCAAGTCTGAAACTGGGCTCAGTATTGCCTAAGGAAGGCAAGATTTCCGATGTTTTAAAAGTAGGGCAGCCGGTTTTGGTGCAAATTGTCAAAGAACCCATTTCCACAAAAGGATCCCGCCTTACTTCCGACATTTCCATAGCCGGAAGAAACCTTGTTTTATTGCCTTTTTCAGAAAAGGTTAACCTGTCATCCAAAATTACGCTCAAGGAAGAGCGTGGAAGGCTGGACCGTTTGGTCCAGAGTATTCTGCCTCCCAATTACGGACTCATTGTCAGAACTGCTGCCGAAGGAAAAAAGGCAGCAGTTTTGGATACTGAGCTGAATTCCCTGATCCATAAATGGGAAGAATCCTGGGTTTTAATGCGCAAAGGAAAAACCCCTTCCAGATTGTTAACAGAAAACAGCCGTATTACAACGGTTATACGCGATCTGCTGAACGATACCTTTAACAGTATTCACGTTAACGACACAGTCGTCTTTGAAGAGATCTGCAGTTATATAGCCACTATAGCTCCGGAAAAGGAGAAGATTGTGAAGCTGTATAAAGGAAAAGATCAAATCTATGACGCTTTTGACGTCAACCGTCAGATAAGAAGTTCGTTCGGACGTGTTGTCCCGTTAAGACAGGGGATCTATATTATTATAGAACACACTGAAGCCCTGCATGTTGTAGACGTAAACAGCGGGATTCGGTCCAAGATGGGAAACGGACAGGAAGAAAATGCATTTGAAGTCAATATGCTTGTTGCCGAAGAACTTGCCCGGCAGTTAAGATTACGGGATCTGGGCGGTATAATTGTCGTCGACTTTATTGACATGGATTCATCCGAACACCGGCAAAAGCTTTATAAGAAGATGCAGGAACTGATGACCACCGACAGGGCCAAACACAATATCCTGCCTCTTTCAAAATTCGGGCTGATGCAGATTACCCGTCAGCGGGTACGTCCGGCAATGGAGATCAATACCAGCGAGAAATGTCCTACATGTAACGGAACCGGGAAAATTGCCCCGAGTTTGCTATTTACGGAAAATATCGAGAATCAGCTGGCATTTTTTGCCAACGAGAAAAAGCTCAAAACCGTTTTACTGGAAGTACATCCGTTTATTGAAGCCTATTTGACAAAAGGCTTGGTTCCCAGGGCGAAAAAATGGTCCCGGAAATACGGATGTAAACTGAATGTAAGAATTGCCCCTGATCTTGCAGTGACACAGGCTCGCTGGCTGGATGACAAGAATCAGAAAATGGAAGTTTAGGCTTTCATTGTTTTGGCAAACGAATCCTTCAGGGTGCAAATACGGTTAAAAACAGGGTTTTCCGAAGAAGTGTCATAATCCGGCACAAAATAACCAAGACGTTCAAACTGAATGCGGGTACGTGTATTGTCCCGGCCCGGGACGGCTTTGGTTGCAATACCTGCTGCATCCCTGTCTATGAGACCTTGAACAATTGTCCGGGATTCCGGGTTCAGGTAGTCTTTGTAATCTTTGTCTTCCGTGATATTTCCCATATAGGGTTCCGTGAACAGTCTGTCGAACAAACGGATCTCACTCTTTACGGCATGACGGGCCGATAACCAGTGAATGGTCCCTTTTACGCTTCTCCAGGCCCCGGTACCAGGACGGGATTCCGGGTCATACGAACATTGCAGTTCTGTGATCCTGCCGTCCCCGTCTTTTATTACGTTTTCACAGCGGATGATGTATCCGTATTTCAAACGGACTTCTCCGCCGGGTCTCAGGCGAAAGAATTTTTTAGGGGGATCCTCCATAAAATCATTGCGTTCAATATAGATTTCCCTTGAAAACGGGACTTCTCTTTCTCCGGTATCGGGTTCTTCCGGGTTAAGGGGAGCTTTCATGAATTCTTCCTTATCCGGAGGGTAATTGGTTATGACCAGTTTTACAGGATCCAGTACGGCCATATAACGGGGGGCATTTTTGTTGGATTCTTCCCGCATACACCATTCCATAAGGGAAATGTCTATTACATTATCTCGTTTTGCGACACCTACCTTTTCAGCGAATAAGCGAATGCTTGAAGGAGTAAAGCCCCGTCGTCTGAGTCCGCATATGGTTGGCATACGAGGATCGTCCCATCCCTGAACCAGCCCGGCTTTCACCAATTCAAGCAGTTTCCTCTTGCTCATTACGGTCTGGGTAATGTTCAGACGTGCAAATTCGTACTGGTGTGAAGGGAATATCCCGAGTTTTTCAATAAACCAATCGTAAAGCGGTCTGTGCACGTCAAACTCCAGCGTACAAATGGAATGGGTTATGTTCTCGATGGAATCACATTGTCCGTGTGCGTAATCGTACATAGGGTATATACACCATTTAGTTCCGGTTCTGTGATGATCCGCGTGGATTATCCTGTACATCAATGGATCACGCATTAGCATGTTGGGATGTGTCATGTCAATTTTTGCGCGTAAGACACGACTTCCGTCCGAAAATTCCCCGTTTTTCATACGGGTAAACAGATCGGCATTTTCCTCAACGCTCCTGTTGCGGTAAGGACTTTCGGTCCCGGCAGAGGTGATCGTACCCCTGCCTACGCGAATTTGTTCCTGGGTCTGATCATCTACATAAGCCAGGCCTTTGGCTATGAGTTCGTGTGCCCACCGGTATAATTGTTCAAAATAATCGGATGCATAAAATTCGCCGGCCCACCGGAAACCCAGCCAATGAATGTCTTCCTTGATGGAATCCACGTATTCCGTTTCTTCTTTAGTGGGATTGGTGTCATCAAAACGGAGGTTGGTCTTGCCTCCGAATTTCTGAGCAAGGCCAAAGTTCAGACATATACTCTTGGCATGTCCTATATGAAGGTAGCCGTTGGGTTCGGGAGGAAACCGGGTTACTATGGAATCGTATTTGCCTTGTGATAGATCATTCTGAATGATCTCTTCCAGGAAATTCAACGGGCGTTCAGGGACTGTATTGATCGTTTCTTCGTTCATATGTCTGAAAAGTTTACGTACAAAAGTAAGCATATTAATGTATATTTGTTGAAAATTTAAGCAAATGATACGCTCGATGACCGGTTACGGAAAAGCCGAAACTTCTTTTTCCGGGAAAAAATATACCGTGGAAATTCGTTCGGTTAATGGTAAAACAGCTGATATAGGTTTCAAAACTTCCCAGATCCCCAAAGAATTCGAATACGATCTGCGGCAAAGCCTTATTAAACGTTTGCAAAGGGGAAATATTGACCTGTTCATTTCCGTTGACCAGGAAGAAGAAATCCTGGAAAGTACTTTTAATGTATCACTTATTAAGCAGTATTTTAAAGAGTTACAAATAATTTTCAGGGATATGGACCAGGAAATCTGTTCTACAGATCTGGCGGCGGCACTTTTAAGGATGCCCGAAGTCCGGGAAGTTCAAAAAAAAGAACTGGACCCTCAGGTCTGGGATTCTTTAAAGACATGTATACACGAAGCTGCGGAAAACCTGGACGAATTCAGAAAAAGGGAAGGAGCGCGATTGGGAGAAGATCTTTTGTCCCACATAGATAATATTGAAAGCCACCTGGAAAAAGCCGAGACATTGGACCCGGAAAGGATAGTTGCCGTGAGAAAACGGCTGGAAGACAAACTGGCCGGACTCAGTGAAGAAATTTCCATAGACAAGAACCGCCTGGAACAGGAGTTGATCTATTACCTGGAAAAGGCCGACATCAGCGAAGAGCGTGTACGTTTGCGGCAGCATTGTAATTACTTCCGTCAAACACTGGATGAAGATGAATTTGCCGGGCGAAAACTGGCCTTTATCTCCCAGGAAATGGGCCGGGAGATCAATACCCTGGGATCCAAAGCGGCCCATGCCGGTATGCAACAATACGTAGTAATGATGAAAGATGAACTGGAAAAGATCAAAGAGCAGGTGCTCAATGTGCTGTAAAAATGTATTCCTGCCGTTACTGTTTATATTGATCCTGTCTTCATGTATTGAGAGGGAAGACTATACCTACACCTATGTGGTGGAAGGGGTTATTAAGAATATTGTGAATATGCCTGTTGAGGGAATTGAGGTGGTGATGTTCAAGACGTACAGATCATCGCTGCATGCCGATACAGCCTATACAGATGCTGAGGGTAAATATATTGTGTCACTTACACAAAACTCACCTCAGCGTGAATTTATCGTGGATTATTCCGACCCCAATCTTAAATACAAAGATACGTTGAGGCAATTTTATTTTGAAGTTCTCCGGGAAAAAACGGAGCTCCATCAGCAGTTTAAGGTGTCCGACACAATGATCATCCCGTCCAGAACGCCGGTAAATCCTTTTTAAACAAATAGATACACTTAGGAAATTTTACTGAAGTCCACGGTGTGCCTGGTCAGTATCTCCAGTTGTTCCTTTAAAAGTTTATTTTTTTGCGATTCCAGCAAAGGGTCTTCGTTTAGAATGTTGACGGCTTCCATCCGTGCCCATTCCAGGATCTGACCGTCTTTTGCCAGGTTTGCTATATGCAGGTCAAATGCCAGTCCGCTCTGGGCCGTACCTTCCAGATCGCCGGGACCCCTGAGACGCATGTCGGCCTCGGCAATTTCAAACCCGTTGTTGGTTTCACACATAAGCTTCAAGCGTTCTTTGGCTTCTTTGCTCAACGCATTGCCTGTCATCAGGATGCAAAAAGAAGTCTCGGCTCCGCGTCCTACCCGGCCCCGTAACTGGTGAAGTTGGGAAAGCCCAAAGCGTTCCGCACTTTCGATGACCATGACCGTCGCGTTGGGAACGTCTACACCTACCTCAATGACAGAAGTTGCTACCAGTATCTGGGCATTTCCGTTAACGAACATATTCATATCAAAGGCTTTGTTTTCAGTCTTTTGTTGTCCGTGTACAACAGCTACTGAATAAAGGGGAGCGGGAAAGGCGGCGGTAATATCTCTGTAGCCAGTTTCCAGGTTTTCGTAGTCCATTTTTTCGGATTCCCGTATAAGAGGGTATACAATGTAAACCTGGCGTCCCTGCCGGATCTGTTTTCTCATGAAAGAATAGACCGTGCCACGACGTGATGCTGAATAATGAATGGTTTGTACGGGTTGTCTGCCCGGAGGTAATTCATCTATAACCGATACGTCCAGATCTCCGTATAGTGTCATAGCCAATGTCCTGGGAATGGGAGTTGCCGTCATGACCATTATATGAGGGGGGGGACCGTTGGTTTTTTTCCAGAGGCGAGCGCGCTGTTCGACCCCAAAACGGTGTTGTTCGTCAATAACCACAAAGCCGAGGTTGTTGAAAGTGACGGTGTCTTCAATCAACGCATGGGTGCCGATCAGCAACTTTAAAGATCCTTCACGCAGGCTTTCATGCAGTCTCTTACGTTCAGCCGTTTTAGTGGAACCTGTAAGTAACCCGGTGGAAACATCCTGCTCTTTCAGAAATTTGGATATTGTGTTGAAGTGTTGATTGGCTAATATTTCTGTGGGGGCCATAAGACACACCTGGTATCCGTTGTCCACCGCTATCAGTGCACTTAACAGGGCCACCAGTGTTTTGCCGCTGCCTACATCTCCCTGCAACAAACGGTTCATCTGGCGCCCGCTTTTAAGGTCCGAGCGGATCTCACGAAGAACACGTTTTTGTGCCCCTGTCAAAGAAAAAGGAAGTTTGTTATAGCAATTGTTGAAGGCCTGGCCTATTTTTAAAAAGGGTAACCCGTCTCCGGCCCTCATCCGGACAGACTTTTGCCGGAGTAATCCCAGCTGGATGTAAAACAATTCTTCAAATTTCAGGCGGGTCTGGGCAGCCTGTAGACTTTTAAGGTTTTTGGGAAAATGGATCTCTTCCACTGCCAATGGTAAAGGCATCAGCTTTAAATGCCTGAGCAGGTACTCCGGGAGTGTTTCCGGGAGGTGTCCTTCCATAGCGGTAAGCGCACGGGCCACAAGGCGGGAGAACAGTTTTTGGGTAAAGCCTTTATTCCGTAATGATTCAGTAGATGAATAAACGGCCTGAAGGCCAGCACTGCCCGGAAGACTCTGGCTGTCGGGAATATCCATATCCGGATGAACCAGGTTTAACTTACCGTTGAAAACGGTGGGCTTTCCAAACACAATATAATCGGTATCTGTTTTAATTTTATCCCTGATCCACTTAATGCCTTTGAAAAAAACAAGTTCCAGAGTACCTGTGGGATCGGCAAACAGTACCACCAGTCTTTGTTTACGAGAACCGGCCCCGATAATCTTCATATCCCTGACCACTCCCCTGATCTGTATGTATGCCAGATTGGGATTGATCTCATTTATGGCATAAAAACGGGTCCGGTCAATGTACCTGAATGGAAAATGCTGTATTAAATCGCCGAAGGTTTTGATATTCAGCTCTTTCTCCAACTCTCTGGCGCGTTTTGGACCTACCCCGGTCAGAAATTGTATGTTTGTATCCCGAACGGAAATCATAGCATACAAATATAAGGATATCTTGCGTATATTTGCGGTATGAACGTTTTGGGAAACATCATCTGGCTCTTGTTCGGTGGTTTTATGATCGCCCTGGAGTATATCATTTCGGGTGTCCTTATGTGTATGACAATAATTGGAATCCCCTTTGGAATACAAAGTTTCAAACTGGCTGCATTTGCTTTGTGGCCCTTCGGGAAGACTACCCAGGTAGTTGAATCAGGTACGGGATGCCTGAGCTCGTTTTTGAATATCCTGTGGATATTCCTCGGCGGTATCTGGATAGCCCTGAGTCACTTGGTGTGGGGTGTAATTTTGTACATTACCATAATTGGCATTCCCTTCGGAAAACAGCATTTCAAAATGGTTGCCCTGGCTTTCACGCCTTTCGGAAGGACCATAATCAATAAAAATCAAAGGCATTATGCATAAAAAGATCATAGTTGGAATAACGCAGGGAGATACAAACGGGATAGGTTATGAGGTGTTGATCAAAGCCTTGGCTGACAGTCGCATTAACGAATTATACACTCCTGTGATCTACGGATCCTCCCGGTTGATGGGTTTTTATAAAAAAATGTGTGTGGGTGTGGAGAATTTCAATGTTCACATAACCCAATCCGCGTCGGATCTCCATTATAAAATGGTTAACCTTGTGAATTGTGTGTCCGATCAGTTTATGGCCGAACCCGGGAAAATGACCGAGGACGGCGCTCAGGCTGCCCTACAGGCACTGGAAAGAGCTGTTGACGATTTGCGTAGCGGAAGGATACATGTACTTGTCACCGCCCCGTTCAACAAACAGAACATGAGCCGGGAGGGATTCGCTTTTCCCGGACACACCGAATATCTTGCCAATGCTTTTGGAGAAGCCGAACCCCTTATGATCCTGTGTAACGAATCCTTACGCGTAGGTGTAGTTACCGGTCATATCCCGGTAAGCCGGATTCACAAGGAACTGACTAAAGAAAAGATTCTGCAAAAGATTCTGTTGCTTGATAAGACCCTGAAACAGGATTTCACTATACGACAACCAAAGATCGCCTTACTGGGACTTAATCCCCATGCCGGTGACGGAGGACTCATTGGTTCGGAAGAACAGGAAATCATTACTCCTGCCATTGAAGAAGCCGATAAATCGGGAGTTTTGGCTTTCGGTCCCTATCCCGCAGACGGTTTTTTTGCAGCGGCTGAATACAGAAAATTTGATGCCGTACTGGCCATGTATCACGACCAGGGTTTGATCCCGTTTAAAGCGCTGTCTTTTCACCAGGGCGTAAATTTTACCGCCGGACTTCCCGTTATCAGAACATCTCCCGATCACGGAACAGCATACCGGCTTGCAGGAGAGGATAAAGCATCTCCTGAATCCATGCTGGCGGCTATTTTTATGGCTTGTGACATTTACAGCAACAGACGACGGAACCAGGAGATTGGATCGGAAAAA
>Ga0172381_10002634_pt1 | contig 19595 bp, 19 predicted proteins | sample Leawel6488metaG_FD_119754 | JGI IMG/M metagenome (GOLD analysis project Ga0172381, IMG submission 119754) | Leachate microbial communities from a municipal landfill in Southern Ontario, Canada - Leachate well 64-88 metaG | ecosystem: Engineered > Solid waste > Landfill > Unclassified | place...
AGCTTACATCATCAACTACTATCAAGTCGGCTCTGCACTTTTGATTATTCGGGTGCAAGAGCTTAGCCATGAGATGAGCTAGGTCATCAATCGAGTGGATACCATCAACAGATCGATACTTTGCAGAATCAGAACCACCTGGTTCGACCCATACAACTCGAAGCCCCTTAGCATGAGCTCGCTCACAAACCTTTTTAAGGATTGTAGTTTTACCACTACCCGTTGCACCAACGAGTAGACTCATACCCCCACGGGGAAAACCTCGACACTCGCTGTCTCCGGCGATCATATTATCGAGAGCTGGAAAACCCGTAGGTACGAAAGGCATTACAAGCTCGACTTTACTCTCTCAATAACTTCACCCCATGAGTGAACTCTCAAGTGATTGTACCCAAAGTCCCTCGTAGCCCTGGTGTCCCACAGCATGGGTTGCATGCAAGGATTACCCTCAGCCCAGCTTAAAACATTGTCAAGGTTGTCGTCCAAGAACCACTTGCCCGCTACCGCATACTTTGAACTTGCAAAGTATACGTCTCCCTTCGGCATTCCGAACTCTTTCTCAAGCCAAGCATACCTCTCATCAAACCACCCACTATGAAACGGCCAAGTCACCGCAAGTACCTTGACCAGTCCCTGCAGCTCACGGATTGCTTCCTTGGCCCCTGGTAACACTTTGAGTGAAGAGCAGAAACCAGGAGTGCTTGTGATCTGAAAAGCACGCGCCTTTTGGTCTTCGTTCAACACACAGAAGTAATCCCAAGTCGTGAAATCATCAGGGGTGAGCTCCTTGCCAGATACCTCGTTGATGATGCTTAGAACCTGTGGCCTAAGATCAGCCAGAACGTCATCCACATCAACAAGGAATCTTCGATTCGCTAGGGGTACCGATGGCATTCCACTCTTACACCGTGGAATCAATCCTTGTCACGTGCTTCGGCAATATTTTGCAGCACTCTCGAGTAGCGGTCGGTATCCGTTTTCCATCCGTCAATTCGATGGTCGAGGGCAGCCTTGACTTGATCCTGTTCTCCCAAGGAGCGGGCACGCTGATACATCGCTCGGAAGCCGTTACCCTCTTCCTTGGTTAGGAGTCCGGATAACTCATAGGCCGATACAGCAGCAACGTAGCTATTCTTCCGTTTCCGAAGGAGACTGCTCACTACCGGAGGGTAACGTAAGTCCGTAGAGCGGTCTACCCCCAAAAGTCATAGTAAGATCCTGAGGGGATAGTTGAGCCACCTCATCCAACCGATGATACTCGAGTACTCTGACTTCCAAGCATTCGAGTTCCCTCAGGAATTCTGGTAAGTCATCAATAACCTTATTGAAAACATCTACACCTTCCCCAATGACCAGGGAGCGCGAGTGGATGAGCACTTCATCTTTAGACCGAACCTTGAAGGAGTAGAAAGGCATCAGACTACCTCAACACTAACTCCGGAGGAGAAGTCTCCAGTGATTGGTACTATGTCAACGAAATCCCAGCAGACATGCAAAGTTACCTCTGCAGCTGATTCGATAGTCCAGCGGTCATGAACCTCTCGATTGTTGGTTCCGATCTTCTCCTCGTCAAGCTCCAAGTACCCTGCTTGCCGATACATGTGCAGGGCTAAGTTGGGCGGCCCAGGGGCAGCAAACACTCGGCAACCCCTATCCAACAAGGCCCGAGCTAGGTTGGGCTCACAGAACCACATCCCACCTGATCCATGATCTTCTAGAGCCTCATCCAATCCAGCCACTGGCCATTCCAGCTCTCGTGAGGTGGCTTCCTTCAACAAGGTGCTAACTATCGATCTCTTCCAAGACGAGGTCACAGCAGCCAACGTGGCGGTCAGGGGGTCATACTTTGGGTTGACCGTGAGCTGATCCTGAATCTTTCTTCGGACCCTACTCCACAGGATGATCTTGAATGGGGTGGTTGGCTCTGGAAGGCTACCACCCACCGGAAAATAATCCAACAGGGCGAAGTAACGAGAACCCGAATCTGACTTCTTGAAGGCCTCCCCAACTAAATCTTGAACATCTTGAGCGATGCCCCGCCGCCCGTCTCTAGATAAGATTCTGGTCCTCCGGTCGCCATCCTCTCGTTGCAACTCTGTCTGGTTCAGTCGAGCTAGGGCTTGAGAACGCACGATTCTCTCTCTATCATTCTCGAAGGACCAATAACTCAGGAAGGCCTCTATGTCAGGCCTTACCATCACACCACGTTCGACGGTGTTCCCAGTCTCTCGCAGAACCGGTGCGGCCTCGTACAGACTATCCTCAGAAATCTTGGCTATTGCTTTACCAGTATCACTGGATACCAGAAGGATACCATCGCCAATCTGTTCGAACTCATCAGATAAGTACTCAACAACATCCTGAATCTCATCATGTGGGTAGACCTCGTGCAACAGCCCAAGGAGTCGTTGGCGGTCGACCCGAACAGGCTCGCCAAAGTCACGCTCCGATTGAGCGTCTAGAAATACCTGACGAACCTGGTCATTCTGGGGTAGTACCAGACGGATTGATCTCAGTAAGTTTGGGTCAGGGTTGGCAGAGCTGACAACCTCAACGTCGAGACTTGCTGAGTCTGATACTACCAGATTGGGCATGCACGCTACTACACCACCTTAGTCCCATTGGTCATCTTGAAGCCAGTCCGACGTCGCTTGGGAGCCGCCAACTTGGCTCTAACCCCATCATCGGACTCCGGGTTGTAACCAACCCACTCAACCAACTCATTGATCTCGTCCTTCATGGTAGAAGTGATCCTAGACTTGGTCTTGAGTTCATGATGAAGAATGTCCTCATCCAGACTGGACTTCTTGGCATTGTAACTTGAAGTCATGGCTGATTCGACACACTGTTCAACCTCGCGCCCTACCAACCCACTTGCAGCTTTTGCTAATTCACCTAGCTGGAATGAGGAGATGTCCTGAGCGAATTCTGTTGCGTGAATAGTGAGAATATCGACGATTGACGTCTCATCCGGCACGTCGAAGAAGAACCGATCAGGTAAACGATTGACAATCTCAGGCGGTAGGTTCTTGAGTGAGTTTGCGGTCAGAATCATACTCACCGGAGACTCCATTTCTTGAGCCCAGGTTGAGAGAATGCCCAACATACGACTTGTTGTACCGGCATCAGACTGAGCTGATGAAGCACCACCCGCTAGAGACTTCTCAGCCTCATCGACCCAGACCGCACAAGGGGCAACCGTCTCAATGATCCGTAGAGCTTGAATGAGGTTGTTCTCGGACCGACCTACTGCTGGGTTGCGGAGCCTACCCAACTCTAATTGAACGAGGGGCAGCTCCCACTCAGTAGCAAGCGCTTTGGCACTAAGAGACTTGCCGCACCCGTAAACCCCCATGAGCAAGACACCACGGGGAACCCGTAGCCCAAATTTACGACCCTCTGGAGTCCAACAGGACTTGGTTGCCAGGGCCCACTCCTTGAAACGCTCAACACCACCAACAGACTTGAAGGTGAATCGCTTGGTGTTGATGATCTGAACCAAGTCCGTCTTACGTATTTGCTTGCGCCGATACTCGGACACGAAGTTAGGGTCAATGACCTTCTCACCCCGCGGGTCCTCCATCGCCGAAACCATGGCTTGGGTGACCACTTGATCCACTTCGTAACTCGTGAACCCTCGAAACATACTGACATAGTCAGCGGGAGGCTCAATCTTGAAGTTGGCGCAGCTATCAGTGACCACCTTGTGTAAGTCTTCTTGACCTAACCCATGGAGCTCGACTACTTCAACATAGCGGGACAGCTTCTGGGGGATGAAACGAGAGCTTCCAATGAAGATGAGGCACTTGACAATCTGAGGGTCTTGATGCAGCTGATGGATGATGTTGAGCACCCGACGAACCGCGAGCTCATCATCGAGAATAATATCCGGATCAGTGAACAGGTAGAAGTGCTCAAACTCCCTTGGGTCGTCTTGATAGACCTTCTGAAGAGCTGAGTGAAAGTCCTGCTGCTCCCCGCGTGAATGCCGTCTCTCCAACCAGTCACTTATGAGGTCATCAATCTTCAGCATACCGAAAGCACGGTTGAAGACAAATGTCCTCTCTGCATACTTTGGCATTTGCTTACGGAACTCTTGGATGAAAGAGTCCTCCTCGTCGGTTACAACGTATATAACCCTGGTGAGAGCTCGCAGGTGGTGAACTAACTCTGAGCTAAAAGGCATTCCAATACTCCCAATGAATGAGAATGGGATACTACACCTAAGAAACACGAAAGCCCACAACTTTTTTCAAGTGTTGTGGGCCTTTCGTGGTTAAGGTCCCAAGGGGTCTAGGAGGTCAGGCTTCCTTGGAACAACAGAGAACGACAACCTTCTGATTGCCCTTCATTCGCGTGAACTGACTGGTGACCGACGTCCCGACCTTGAAGTGCATTTCCAAACGCTCCTCGACGGAGTACATCTGACGCAGTGAGCCGATGGTGTCGTTCGTAGCTGAAGCGTTATGGTCGGTGTCTGCCCCGGTAACCGTGCCAGTCCGAGTATCAATCACGGTGTCCCGATAGGCGCCGGATTGAAGAGTTAGTGTTGCCCCACTCTCACGAAAGGCAACGTTGTTCCTGGCCAACGCCCTCTTGGCGATGTCCATGTTCTTGATTGAGGTTTCGAACCTTGCTCGATGTGACATAGAAACTAACCCTTTCGAAGGTTATGATGAAAGCCTAGTGTTTAGTTGTTCTCAAAGGTAGAAAAATCAGGAGTGAGTCTCGTGGACTTCATCTCGGAACTCAGAGGACAGCTTGGTATCCTCCACCATGTTGCCCATTGAGGCATACTGCTGGACAATCCCGTCACACTTTTGACTGGCGACACCCTTGATGTGACCCGTCTCGACATGACCGTCCGGGTATACTTCTTCTTCCCATGTAGCCTGCGCCATTTGATTACTCCTACTTCGATACACCGGAACCAGATCCAAATCGGACAGTGGCCCCGGCATTGACAATTACTTCAGAAGGCGTACTTTGCTCTGGTGCCCCCCAAGAGTCAATAGTTTTCTTGGGCATACTCGTAGCGTGAGATGGGCTCGGAGCCCCAGGTAAGTATTGCTCGTTACTCACAGGAGTATTCATTAGCAAAGTGTCTCTGGAAATGGAAGCGCTAGTGCTAGTTGGCTGGAAATACACCGGAGACGGCTCGGCGTTCGTGGGTACCTCTTCTGTGACTGGCTCTTCTAGTAGCTCTGGTACAAATTCCATTTGTGGCTCAGGAGCACTATCATCACCCCATCCTCGCACAACTAAAGATTCTTGAGTTTGAGAAAATTCCTTCTGCGAGATACTCTCAAAACGTGGGTCATCCTGGCCCATCCTGGGTACATTCAAAAATAGACGATCCTGCCAAGTAGCTACCCTTTGGTCGAATTTGGTTGACCCATGAGTGCTTCGAGTGCATTCGGGTTGGAGACATCTCGCGCAGTAGGCTGCACTGAAGGCTTCGAAAGGAAGTGGCTCCTTGACCTGACTTACGACTTGAGGGTGGCACTCTTTGAGAAAGTCTCGTCTACTGGACACTGGCGGCTCCAAGATTCAATCGGTCTATCTCTCTCCCGAAAAGGACTGGGTCCACTGAGATTTTCATCTCTGGGCCGATTAAAACCTCTCCGGACTCAGTATCAATGAGGAGCAAGATCTTGCCCCGGGGATCGTAGCATTGCTGGCAAAGACCAGCCACCTCTCGGATCGACCTTCGGGTCAAGTTCAGGCTCTTCAGACCAACAAGGAAGTTCTCGTTTCCCTTCCCATTGGTCGGCGGTACTGACTTGCCATTAGTCGGCGGTGAACTCGGGCGGGAATCAACTGGCTTTGATTCCTTCTTGGGTTCTGGTTTGGCTTCTACTTTTGGCTCTTCTTTAGGAGCTACTACCTTAGGCAGTTCCACTGGTGGCGTGGGCGGGTTGCCTGCATGAGGGCTGCCACATGGGTCATCCGGCTTCGTACCACCCTTCATGTAGTCTGGTACGAGAATACCCTTAAGCCAAGGGGGAGGGTTCTGGTAGTAGCGGTCCCCAACTTTGGTATAAGTATCAGGGGATTCTTTCCCAGGCTTAGAATACCCGTGCATGATCTTGTGGTAATCGTACTTCGGGTCCCAGTGGGCATCGATCAGAGGTTCGACCTCCAACTGAACCTTCCACTTTTTCATCCTACCTGGCTCAGTCATGATGCGCTCTATGACGGGCATAACCTCCATGAGCATCTCATGTTTGACCTCAAACACGATTTCATCGTGCACAGTTAGCATGAAGCGGGCTTTAGGATCTTCTCCTTGAATCCACCCCTGCTTAGCGAACTCCTTGTAGAGCATCACCATGGACATCTTCATGATGTCCGCACCACTACCTTGAATTGGATAGTTCAAAGAATAGCGCTCGCACGCAGCAACCACTGCCTTATCAGGTGAATCTACATCGGGTACAGCCATCCATCGACCGAAGGCTGTGTAAACACCCTTGTCCCGCCTGACTAGGGCCTTCTGCTTCTTAACCCACTCAGAAAATACAGGCATGGCCTTGTCGAAGTTCTGCTTCCTTCGAGCTGCCTCTTGCTGGCTACACTTGGTTGCTCGCATGATGGCCATTGTCCCGCCACCATACACGAGAGAGAAGTTAGCCATCTTGCCTTGTTGGCGCTGCTGCTTCGTGATCTCGTTGCCAAAGAAAGCCTTGGCCGTAATAGTGTGCAAGTCCCCAGATCCCTCATTGAACTCCTTGATCCAAACTGGCTCTCCGGAGAGGTTAGTTACAATACGCAACTCCTCACCAGCAAAGTCCACCTTGACCATGGTGTAGCCCTTTCGAGCTACGAAGGCCTTGCGTAGCGCCGTCGCTACCTTGGGCTTCTTCTCATCATAAGTCGATGGGATACCGTGGATAGGAATGCCACCATACCCATGAGCAGGATCTCCAGAAGGGGCCGTGAAGCGCCCAGTAGGTGCACCAGTCTGTTTGAATTGGTATCTTAACTCAGAGTTCTCGTCACAGTTATTCAGCATGCCAGTGAGGTAGGTACCAATCACCTTCTCGACCTGACGGAACTTCACAATAGTGATGAGAATCGGGTTGATGTCCGGGTGGTTCTCTACTAATTTCTCGAGGGTATCAGCATCGGTCTTGTACTGATTACGAAGCTCGTCCTTGGTCTTCTCGGGCTTGGGATCGATGTTGAGTCCGTTGGGGCTGGCGAACAAGAACTCACTAAGTTGTTGCGTTGACTGTGGGTCGAAGTTAGAGAAGCCCTTCTGCTCCGCGAGAGCAACAATCTGCTTGCGGTACCCATCAGCCTCCTCCCTAGCATCGGAGAACAGCTTGCGTACATACTCGTGGTCAATCTTGATACGATTGCGCTCCATCCACCTGAGGACCTGGACGACTTGCTTCTCAATCCGGTAGATCCCTGCGTACCTCTTGTCCTTAATGGCAGACTGAATACGTGGGTGATCACAATGAAGATAGGTGCAGATGGCGTCTGCGCAAGCGTAGTATCGAACCTCATCCGGACTGAGAGACCCAAACTCAATAGGCCGCCCCCGTCGGAACAAGTCCTTCAGCTCAATCATCTCATAGTTGATGTAAGTTCCTGTTGGGGACTCCTCAACGAGCTCATGCTTTGAGTTCTTTGGGTCAGGCTTGATATGCGCGGTAATAAAGTCTGCCCCACGCTTGACCTTGAGTTCCTTTTTGCTCTTGTCCTTGAGGCTGAGGTTCTTGTCATTCGTGTAGATGCAGTAGTAAACGAGCATCCCGTCTTCGAATGACTCCGGATGCCAGAAGTCAATTCCAGTGACAGGAAGCAAGAACTCCTGGTCAAACTTGGCATGCCAAAAGAAGAGCTTGACCTTGGATGGCTCGATTATTGGACTAGCCAGAGGGTCAATGACTTTTCCCTCTGGTTTGATTACCGGTTGCGATGCCAGACACAACTTCTTGATGAGCTTTCCAACCGAAACAAGGTCCAAGTTGGACTTTGCACCATCTTCAGTGTGGCGAACTGGAACATAATATCCAGTATAACCGTCAGGACTCAAACAATATCCTACGATCTTGTGAACCGTTTGCATAACAAGAGCCGGACGAGGGCCATCCCAGTACTCTTCAAATGGACCTCGAATGGTGTCAGGATTCCTATTGTAGATCCTGTTGTCCAACCCTTGGGTTTCAAGGTCTAGAGAACATTTACCGGTCTTGTATGCCTGTTCTATGACACCTTCAAGTTGCTCGAGGCTATCGACAATCACGAACTCGTGGTAATGCATCCACGCCTTGAAGATATCAGTGAGCTGAGGCTCAACCGATGTCCCCATACTATCCATGATCGCTTCGGGGTCCAAGAGATCCTCACCCCCTGAGTCATCCTCGCTAAAGAACGACCTTACGGGTAAGGTCGCTGGTGGGGGTACACTTGCACTTGGTACCTCAGGTGGAGTGTCATCGCCTGCCTCATCAAGGAACGCCTTCGTGGGTTCCTTAGGGGACCCCTTTGAGTTGGACTCAACGTTAGCTAGTACCTCTTCAAAATCCAAATCATCAAGATCAATGTCAGCCATAATCCCTATTGACCCTCCACGACTTCAGGGTGGACGACCACAACTAGATACACCCCCTCGCGCCACATCCGGACGAGGTCTCCGGCTAATCTTCTTGCCTCAAGATCTTCAATCCCTGCAGGCTCAAAGCACGAAGGCATTTTCTTGTACAGTGGGACACACTCTTTCTTACGATAGAACGGACAGAGCACTCTTCTATCGCAAAGTGAGTTGGGGAGTTTCCGTAAAGCACCCTCAGGAGGGATACCGAGCACCTTGATGAAGGGTCGAGTAAGACCCTTGAGAGCGTAGTCCATCATCTCTTGAGAAACGACAGTCAGCAACTTGGTGATCGCCTCACCTTGCAAAGGCCTCCACTCCTCCTCCCACACTTTACCGTACTGGTAAATCAGGTAGAGCTCCAAGTCTCCCATCTCATGAGTCTTGAGACTAAGCTGCCGAGGCACGTACCTTCTCGCTTATCTTATCAAGTACTTTTCGGATTACTGCCTTAGAGTCCGCGAGACTGATGAGTTTCTTCTCGATCCGGTAGTGCAGTCGATCCAAGCATTGGCCTACCAACATGAAACCACCCATACTGAAACTGGACTTCGAGTCCCGCAGACGTCGCTCACAAACTCTTAACAAGTCCAACACATCGACCTCCTCTTCAGACGGGCCTCTGATAGACTCGTAGGCCTCGTGATTCCGGGTAGGAGGCTCAGGTGTCTCAATACCGAAAGCCTCCTCAAGACCTCGAAGGACCTGAGACCAGCGCATCCCCTCGTCACCCTTGAAGGCCTTCCACAAGGCAAAGATGTCCTTGCGTTTACCTCCAAAGCAGGTCCAGCAATAGAGAGCTGAGGGGCTATTAGATCCCTCATCAGGAAATACACGAGCCGATGGATTCCTATCATCGTGGAAAGGACACGGGATCTGCTCTCTATGCTCCGACCCTCCGAATTTGAGTGCCACACCAAAGTGACGCAACACATCGTGGGCTTTCACTTTATCCAGCAAGGTTTCCTTGCGTATAGTGAGCCACTCACGAACAGCAGCACCCGCAACACTGGTATCAGAGTCTAATGTACGAGCTTCGGGTCTTGTTGAAGGTCTTGGCATAGTTACACCTGGAACATTGAATCAGCCCCAATACCCATGACTAGGTTGACATCGTCAACCGAAATTCCTCTTTCATCCGCTCCGTGGAACGAATCAAAGTTGGTGATCCTCTTGGTACCCCAACTGATGTTGGCCTTGAAGGGTTGGAAAGGAGGCCCGTCTCGCCTCTTGAGGCAGTCGAACTGTACCGTTCCTTCCTTCCGAAGGTCGTCATTCAAATAGGTGGTGCTCACCACGTCAGCAGAACGCTCACACTCGTTGGCGTAGCTCAGGGCCCTTAGCTTGTAGCGGCCCTCATTCTTATCAGCAAAGTCCTTGCCATCACGGTTGATCTGGAACAAGACCAGGATAGGGACCTTCTCCCCATGGTTGAAGTGGAGCGCGAGCTTCTTGGTATCTCGAAGAACTGAGTTCAACTCAATGGTGTAGTCCTTGTTCCGCTTCCGACGACGTGGCTCCAACAGCCCACCGTGGTCGATGATCAAGAGGTGGATCGGTTCCTCCTGGTGCCTCAACTCAGCATACTGCTGAACCTCGTCAATAGTGATGTCATCGTCCGGACCCCAGACATCGAACCTACCGTAGGCTTCGTTCTCGTTGAAGTCCTTGATGACGAGCTGATAGAACTCCTCTTCCTCTTTGGTCAGCTTGCCATCCTTGACAGCATCATAGTCAAGAGGTTTGTACCCTTGTGACTTCCAGATACCATTGGAAGAGTGCATCACATAGATCATCTTCCGTACCTGCTCGTACGGCATCTCAAGGGTGATATAGAGGGCACTCTTCTTGTATCGAGTGACGAGATTGTAACACCAATTCAAAGCAAAAGTGGTCTTGAGTTCACCTACGAAGGCGGCATGAACCCACATCTCACCTTTCTTAATACCCTTGACGATTGAGTCGATCCCGTTGATGCCGCAGAACATCCCCCAGACATTGCCCTTGTTGGCCTTGGCATCGAGGTACTCATCCCAGACTTCTTGCCCATCATCCCTGATGTTGCCATCGATTCTGGAGTTGTGTTCATAGACCAGTAGGCGATGAGTGTTGCGCGCGAAGTGCATGACCCCATCTCGAAGTCCTCGCTTGGTCTCTTCTTCAACAATGAGCCCCTTGGTAATGATCTCCTGGGCTTCCTTCAGAATCGTGATAGCCCGGATCTTGTTCTGCTCTTCAAGAGTCTCATGTAGAAGATGAGTGAAGTTAGTTCGGCTGTAAGGAGCCGCTACTTCATGATCTCCAACCCGTTCGATACATTCCTGATCCTTGCGTCCCTCGAAGTGATCGATGATCGTCTGCTTGGAAGGTAGCTCAAGGCGCTGATGGAAGTACTTCCTGAGGAAGTCATAAATACGCTTGTCTGCTGGGTGCGTCCACTCAAGCTTGGATTGGGTTAGCTTCTGGAAGTTTGCCTTCAGATTCTCTTGGGTGATCCCACCGTAGTCAATGACGGACCGGAGTAAGCCTTTCATCAAAAATTACCCCCGTTACGCTTCCCTTTGTACTTCTTTTTCTTGCCGTCATCGGTGAGTAAACCCATGTCTATGTTAGGTGGGGCCGGTGCTTGAATAGCAGGCTCGGGCATTACGAACTTTCTACGCTGTGGTTTCTGGGCTTCTTCAGCATCTAGGCTCATACCCTCTTCTTCAGTGACAGCTAAGTGTGCCCCCTTGACTCCTCGCGGAACCACCTCACGTTCAACTCGCGACTTGATCTCAACAACCGAGAATCTCTGAGAGATCATCTCAGCCACCTCAGCATCATAAGAGAAGTGCCCTGGCCCAAAAATGCTGTTTGGTTCCTCTACAATCCAAATAGGCTTACTAACCCCATGACGTAGGCGAATGGCTTCCTTAAGAATCCCAGGCATAGCCTTGTTTGCCCATCCGAGGAACCCAAGACGAATGATCACTAACTCACGGTCAGCCCCGATAACATCATGGAGACTGTTGTTGGTCTCTATGTCGTCGCGCTTCTTCCGACTACGAGCTGTATAAGACTCCGACCCAACGTACACATCACGCAGGCGAGCATCGGTGATAATCTGGAATTGATACAGCAAACTATGCAGCATCTTGATGGTGAGTACCAATCTTAGATGTGGAGCAAGATCTGACCAGTAACCCTTAATGAACAGATTCTCTGAAGTAAGATCAGCTTTCACCTCCCCAGGGCCACCAACCTCAATCAAAGGAGAGGCGTTTATGGGCGGTGCATCAGCGATCTCAGGAGATAGTCTCTTCCTGATGTTGTTTCGGAAGCTACACACACATTGCTTCTTGTCCGCATCATCACCAACATCTATTTTACCGTCCAGACTCTTGCAAATCGGACAGACAGGAGGATCGGGCATCGTCCGTGGTACTACACCGACGAGGGTTACTTATTCGTAGAGTCCCGCAAAGAGTTGATCAATTCGCGAACGTCATCCTCGTGGCGCTCGAACTTCAGAGCCCCAACGGCCGCCTCGCCAATGACCTGGTCGATCAAACCCTTCTTCTTGCGTAACTTCTGTATCACCTTGTGGTCAATTGTCTCAGTCTTCTTCCCCTGCCCAGGTCTCTTTGCTAGCAAATGAATAGCCAAAACAGATTGATGAGGGGAGCCGATTCGAATCATTCTACCTAGTAATTGAACGTATCTACCCCAAGACCACGGAGTATCGAAGAAGATCATGGCTGCAGCCGCCTGCAGGTTGATCGACTCACTGCCAGCATCTGTGATGAAAATAACCTTTATCTTGCTGTCCGGGTCCTGAAACTTGTCTTGAGCAGCCTTACGGTCACTCGATTTTGTAACAGCCCCAGTGATAGCTACGCTCTTGATCCCTTCTTTGGTCAACATCGCTTGAAGACGAGCCACATGACTCTTGAACCTAGTGTAAACGATGACCTTCTGGTCATCGAACTCTTCTGTCAAGAGCGAGACTAGGGCCGCCTCTTTAGAGCTTCTACCCTCTGAAGCCGTGACAGGCTTCTCAAACTCATCCTCACCGAACTTCACTAGACTGAGAGAGTTGCAAACCTCTTGGATGTAGATCAAGCTGGTCATCTGCTTGGTCTCTTCGTAGTTCTTAACCTCTCCGGTTCCGAGCTCGAAGACACCACTCAGAGCCTCTTGGTACTTACGATCCTCAACAGACGAGAGCTCACAAATGACTTCTCGTGTTGTTAGAGCTGGAAGTTCCTTCGATACTAAGTGCTTCGGGCGCCCATAGAAGAATGGGTCAATGGTGTCCCTAAAGTGGGCTAGGTTCTTGTAACCCACAATGATGGGTATCTTCCCGCCACCCTTGACCCTTTGCATCTCAGTCACACAATACACATTGAGGAAACCAGACTTACTACCGAACGTCTGAGGTCGAATGACTTTATAGATCCCAAAACCCTCAATCAAATGGTTCTGAAGAAGAGTTGCAGTCAAACCCCATACCCTCTTGGCACGGTCAGCCAAGAACTTGCAAGTCTGATGAGTCTTCGTTGTAGGGTTCTTGCATGCCTGAACCTCATCGAGGATCAGAGCCAGCTTGGGGATCTTCATCGTCAAGTCGTCGAGGTAACCTCGACCAGCGATGGCCACGGTTCCCTTCTTGGACCCAGGTGGCGGCTCAGCCTTAGTGATTCCTTGGTCCCAGTCACGAACCACCCCATGATAATTCACCATGAGCACTGCAGGTCCGACATGTTTTGACCAATTACTGTAGGCCTCTTTGCGATGATTCAAGTCTCCAACAGCTTGAAAGGTCTTGACCCCTATCGAGAACTTGTCGAACTCTGATGCCCATTGCCCAATGGAGGACTTGGGACATACTACCATGACCTTGACCTGAGGGTCGCGCTCCCAGATGTAGCAGAGAGCTCCAATGGCCTGCAGAGTCTTCCCAAGCCCAGTCCCATCCCCAAGGACCATCCGATTCATGATCAGGAGATGATAGATCCCCTGAACCTGATAGTATCGGACCTTCAACGGCTCAATGTTCCCATCGAACCCACGGATCTCTGTCCGTAGCATAGGGGTAGGCTTGATCTCGACAGTGGTACTCGCCCTGACTTTCTTCAGGTGCTCATATACCTTCTCGTACTGCTCTTTGACCGCCGCGGACTCTTTGGGCATCGGTACTACTACACCGACTGTGATTGAGCTTGGCGTTCAATCCTAGCAACCCTTTTAGCAGCAACTACCTTTGCTATGTGCTCAGGGGACTTTGGTAGTCCTTTCTGAGCAGCACTCATATTAGCTATACGTTCTGGGGTCAATGGTACTCCACGTCTCTTCGCACCATTGACCCTGTTCGCCTCTGCCAACTTAGCACGATGCCCAGGAGACAAGGGTCGGCCCTTTGTAGCTAGGCTGAGTTTGATCTTGTGTTCTTCGGATAGAACTCTGCCTGGGGGTTTTGTTTTACCCTTCAAAGCAGCACTCACCTTAGCTCGGTGCTCCAATGTTAATGGGACCCCGCGTTGAGTTGCAGCACGTGACTTATTTGCCTCTGCTAACTTAGCTCGATGCTCTGGAGTATGCGGCTTCCCCTTACGAGCTAGACTCAACTTCTTCCGGTGGTCTTCAGACAAGATCCTACCCCGATGAGAGGCCGCGGACTTAGCTACAGATTCTGGGCTTTTAGATCGACCTATGTGAGCAGCAGAGATCTTTTCCTTTGTGGCTTCAGATAGATGTTGTCCTCGCTTAGCGTCAGCTACTTTCTTGCGGGCCTCAGGGGAATGTAACTTTGCTATCACCTCTGGAGGTCTTGGTACCCCTTTATGTATCTTAGATTGCTTACGCCGAGTCTCTTCAGAAGCTATCTTCCCTCCCATACCACCAGATTCAAGGTTGTAACCCATATCTGGATTATTAGATTGTAGTCTCGAGATCCAATCAACCTCTCCCAGGTAAGCTTCTTCCTCACTTTGATAAGAGGCCAGCACCGTAAAGGTGAAGTTTTCTACACCATACTTTCTAATTGCTCGACTGATAAGGGATACCCAGCCCCGTTTACGGGTACACCTATGGTGCTTCCATCGACTCTTCAAGTCTGTAGTCTTACCAACATACACCTTCCTGTTGAGGTTATTGGTAATGGAGTACACAAAAGCTTCAGTCATTACCAAAGAGCGAATCCCACTCCGACACTAGGATTATGCTTCAGAGTCCACCACGAAAAGGCGTACCCACCATATAAGGTAATATTTCTGAATAGATCCAATCCAACACCAGCTCCAATAGATCTGAACCCGGTAGCGACGTTGAGGTTAACCGCCTTGTAGTAGAGGAAGTCCCACAAGACACCTATGTCCACACCGTCTACGGCCTTGGTACTCGAGAACCCATCAACGAATAGGTAGCTACCAGCGAACTTAGGTCTGAACCTGAAGCCCCAGACTGGTGGCTCATTCTTGGCGACGGTCAACAACACCTTCCCAGTGGCAGTCACGTCGTACCCGCACCAGGTCACCTTCACAGTGTAGGGCTTGGGTTCGTCCCCGGAGTAGTAAACTCGACCTTCTTTGTCAACGACAACCGTGACGGGGTCCAGTTGGAGGGTGGGTTGCGTCTTCTGCAAGCATTGCTTCTCTTGGAGTACTGCAATGAAGTTCTCCATGTCCTTCTTGGAGACACAAGTGTCATCCTCAACGCAACTTACCTGAGCCCAAGCAAGGGTGGGCCAAAGAAGTATTGTCAGAGCAAGCAGGAGGCGTTTCATGGTCACCTCTACACCGGATATATTAGATCAAACTTGGCTTCTTCTTTTTGGTAAGCCAGTTGTCGATCTGCCTCAGAACGTTAGCGATAGGCGGGTACGTTGCATGGAAGTGTTTCTGAAGAGAGGCCTTCATAACCCCCAAAGCCTCTGCATCATCCCGCTTCAAGTATTGAGCAACGTCACGCTCAACTTTCTCCGAAGCCTCAAACATTAACCCCAGGCGATAGATGTTCCCACGCCCACCGTGCACCTGTTCTCTCTTCATCTCCTTTTGGTCCTGTTGCGTCAACTTACTGGTAAGGACTTGCAGGAACATCTCGACAGTCGCATTGGGTAGTGCAGCCTGCACTACCCTAGAGGCTACGCGAGCGGCGATGAGTTGGTCGAGGGGTTTCAGGATCGGGTCCATGTTACTTACGATATTTGGTAAGTAGATCATCGACAGTCTGAGCTGAAACCCCAGAGCTGTCCTTAACCGTGACAGCTACGACATTTGGTTGAACTACAATGACCTGATCAACCTGTTTACTAGTTACACCAGTTGGAAGTGGGACCACTGTCGGCTTGTCGTCTCCGGGAGCTGTGAACACCACTTGGGTCGGGTCCGAAAAGAGCCCCGGAGGCTGGATAGGTACCACCACCGCCTGAGTATCCCCCGTCGGGTCTGGGGAGCCCTGAGGAATAAATTTTCCGTCGGGTCCAACACGCTTCGGGTCAATGGTGTTGGCTGTCTCTACCGTTGGCCCCCCGGGATTAGTCCCACCCTTCTTTCCGAGCAGCTTCCCAAGGAGCCCTCCAATCTGAAGTTCTTTGAACCCCATTGTAACAAGGAGGGCAGCAACCACAATAACAACTAGAGCTGCGAGTGGACCCAAAACTTTTGGACTGAGCTTCTTGATGAATGACCAGATCCCAGAGAAGAAACCGTTGAAGGACTTCCAGAATCGCGCTCCGAAGGACTCAGTAACTGGTTCAGTCATAATTAGGCAGCCTTTGGTGGCTCGGACTTGGGTGGCTCAGCCTTAGGTGGGGCAGGGGGGTCTGGACTTTCGACGCCCGAGGCCTTTAGTGCAGGAGGCTCATCAGCCTCACCCACCGAAACATCGGTTTTGCTTTTCAACCATCCTCGAATTCGATTGTAGATGAAGGCTGAGAACAAACCACAGATACACCCATACAGGAATCTAGCAAGTTTTGTCTTGATTGCGAAGTCTGGCCAGACAAACGTCTTAGCCGCGAAGCTCAACCCACCACCGATCAGAATCGGAAGGATTGGAACTATGATCTCATCCCAAACCCTACTGGGTACGGATACCTTTTTAGCATCACCTTGCTGGATGAGGATACTCCACGTGCCCTCAATTATCCTGCGAATCAGGTAGGTTACAACGTAGATCGCCAGACAGAGATAAATCGTCTGGACGTTGAAAATGCTGCTGGCTAGGCTATTGATATCCATCTTTTCTGGTTCCTAATCTAGAGGTATACAAAACCCCTAGATAAGTGAAAAAGTTACCCACAAGTACTACGAGGTGAGATACTCAGAAAAGATGAGGGGATTTGGGTTTCTTGTTGAGAACCTGGCCACTCAGACGTAATACTGTACGAGGCATAAAATGTCCAAGTTCCAGACCCTAATTGCGCTAACTATTGTATTTACCGCTTGCGGAAGCAACTCTGACGTAACCCCAGCTTCGATGAGCACGATGGAGAGCACGGGTGGATCAGCGACTATGGTCACAACTACAGTAGTAGGGTCAACCGGAGGGTCCTCTTCCGAGTCTACCAGTGGCTCAACATCTAACGTCGCTGGTACCTCAGCGGTCATTGACGAGACGGGTGGGAACCAAGGCCAGGCTACCGGAGGGAGCGCCCCCCAAAGTACAGCCTCAACAGGCGGGTCCAGTTCGATGAGCACCACAACCCTGAAAGGTACTGGTGGAAGTATCTTGAGTACTGGGGGCTCCAAGACGACCGGTGGAAGTAAAGCAACAGGCGGAAGTAAGGCCACCGGTGGAAGTTCAACTCAGGCCACTGGTGGCTCAACCCTAGGTACCGGCGGAAGTAAGGCCACCGGTGGAAGTTCAACTCAGGCCACTGGTGGCTCAACCCTAGGTACCGGCGGATCATCTTCTACTGGCGGTAGCTCAACTCAGGCGACCGGTGGATCACCTTCTACGGGTGGCTCAACCCTAGGTACCGGCGGGTCACCTTCTACTGGCGGTAGTTCAACTCAGACTACCGGTGGATCACCTTCTACGGGTGGTAGCTCTGCACAATCAACCGGTGGCTCAACTCCTACTGCTCAGACACTCTACCAAGGCGTCTCGGTTCCTGTCCTGACCTACCCTGGGTCAGAGAACATTGGGATCATCCGTACCGATAGCACGAGCATCTACTGGTCAACTTTCAGAACCAGTGACAACAGAGGAACCGTATACTCAAGTTCTATCCGCACGATGCCCAAGACTGGCGGGAACCCAATCACGATCGTGACAGCCCCTTCAGGTTCCGAAGTAGGTGACCTAGTTGTCAATGGTGGGTACATCTACTGGATGGAGTGGGTCCAAAGCACTGGTCAAGTCAAGATCAACAAGGCTCTTGTAAATGGAACCTCAGCTACCACGCTGACGACGGTTGCCTCACCTTACACGGGATCAACCAGGCCGATTCTTCTTACCCTGCGAACTGACGGAACCTATCTATTCTGGGTCGGAACCCCTGTGATTCAATATGACACCAATGGGTACGCAAGCGACACGTTTACCAGAATCGACATGATTTCGGTCAATGGTGGAGCGGTCAAAACCCTCGCTACCGTAACCGGAGGTTCGACTTGGAATGTCACTCTGGGCGGAGACACCAGCGTTATCTGCTACACGATGATCGTAGCTGGGGTGTATATCCCGAACAATAATGGCTGGTTGGCGGATGCGAGACCTTTTATTCAGTGCTCTAGCCCATCCAATCAATCGATAGCTGGGGGAAACCTCCAAAGCTTCACTGATCCGGTTAGTAGTTATGTATCAAGTTTTTACACCACTTACGCCGCAGGTAACATCTACTTCCCAAATCAATATGGGATTGCAAATCAATCGTACTGTAGTAACTGTAGTTTTCCATACACTTTTCTAACGTCAGCAACGGCTCAGGGTGCATACGGCTGGTATCTAGAGAGCGATGCCACAGACCTGTTCTACGTATCCCAGCAGAATATTCACCAGGTCAACACAACGACTAAGGTTGACCAGCCCCTAACCAGTGGGACCTCAATCAACAGCATGACCTCCGACGGGTCGACCTTGTTTTGGGTCGATGGAGTCAAGATCTACAGCATGCCCAAGCTGTAATCCAACCGAGTGTAGACAGAAGGGTTCACCGGCTACACGCCAGTGAACCCTTTGATCTTAGGGCCTTGTGTGCTTCGAGAACAACCACTTGCCACTGGTGCTTATTGCTGAAACAGCAATACCCGTAACACCGTCACTACTTGCGGCTTCTGGCCTGATTTCAACAGTGCCAGTTGTTGTTGGACCTGCTGTATAAGAGAACGGAATTGTAACAACAGTATCTATAGCGGCGTTCATACTAAAGCTGAACTGGTAGACATCAAGAGTAGCACCGTCCTTGACTATCAGGTAGATAGTCCCAACGTTACCAGCAGATGCAGCTGCTACAACATGAAAACAAGCTGAACCTTCAATAATATCTCCATCCACAACCCCAGTGAAGGTTGGAAAGCTTGCCATTAGAGCAGTAGGAGACGCTGCGGTTACTGGGCTCGCGGTGAATGCACTAGTGTCAACAATTCGAAGGACAGTTCCGTTTAGAGTACTAACACCTCTGCCAGCAGCGTTTACCTTAAGGTCACCGAACCCGTTGACATACACAACATTGCTAATACCCCCTGGAGGCGTCGGAGGGTCATTAGTGCAGTTATCAAGTCCCAAACCGCTGTTAGTACCTGTCAGCTCAGTTTGTCTGATAGCCAAACCAAGTTCATCGAATACTGCTCGTGGGTAACCGTGAGTACCAAGTCTAATCTCAATACCCCCATTAGTACCACCACTAGGACCATGAGCGCCCGAGGTTAGGATGATGGCTCCACCGTTGTGAGATGAACCACCAGTCTGATCACCTTTTTGTGCTTGAATCTTAAGGTCGACGCCATCCTGACTGGCGAGTGCGTCCTTCTGAAAAATAATAGGAGCACCAACTGAGGGG
>Ga0172381_10002635_pt1 | contig 19595 bp, 23 predicted proteins | sample Leawel6488metaG_FD_119754 | JGI IMG/M metagenome (GOLD analysis project Ga0172381, IMG submission 119754) | Leachate microbial communities from a municipal landfill in Southern Ontario, Canada - Leachate well 64-88 metaG | ecosystem: Engineered > Solid waste > Landfill > Unclassified | place...
ACACACATTTCCGGTGCGCGGAATCTGCGTTTGAAAGAAACAAATCGCCTGAAAGTTCTGACGAGCGAGTTGAAGAAGGCTGGAATAAAAATATCAGAAATGGAAGATGGGCTGCTGGTACAGGGCGACTCTGCCGTGAAGAGTGCTGTTCTGGATGCGCACGGCGATCATCGCATGGCAATGTGCTTTGCCATTTTAGGCTCCGTGCATCCGGGCATACGCATCAAGAATTCCGAATGCGTCTCTAAGAGCTATCCGCATTTCTTCCGGGATCTGATGACGCTGCATACATTCTCCCGCTGCATTGCGCTCGTCGGCATGCGCGGGTGCGGAAAATCCAGCCTCGCAAAAAAGCTCGCCAGCAAGCTCCCGCTCAAGCGCATTGATACGGACACGGTCTTTGAGCGCCACTATGGACGCATAGGAGATTTTGTGCAGAAGAAAGGATGGAAAGCCTTTCGTCTGAAAGAAGAACAGATTGTTGCACAATCGTTACAAACCGGATCCATCGTCTCGCTCGGCGGCGGCGCCATTGAGTCCGCCAAGAGCCGGCGTCTGCTGCAAAATGTTATTGTTCTCTGGCTGGAAGCTTCTGTTCAGGGAACAGTGAAGCGATTGCAGAAAACGCATCGCCCCGCGCTCACAGACCTTCCTTTGCAAGAGGAAGTGTCGCTGATGCTTAAAAAACGCAATCCACTCTACAAGTCTGTGGCGAATATCACGCTGCCGGAGAAGATTCCATTCTCCAAACAAACATCTTTTGTTCTCTCCCGCTTACGGGCACTGTGTTCGCGGTAACCCTGCCGCCATCGGCTGCACACGATCCGGTGCGCTACGCACAGCGCGCGCAGAAAGCCGGTGCAAACCTGCTGGAAGTTCGCGGCGATCGCACACCGGAGATCGAAAGGTTCGATTCTCCTCTGCCTCTGATCGTTGCGCTGCGCGGTGGTGATCCACACCTGATTGATCGTTTGCATCCTGCATACGTTGATGTGGAGCTGCAGGAATCCGTTGATCTTCCTGCCGGAATAAGCATCATACGCAGTTTCCACGATTACGAGCGAACACCGGATTTTGAGCACTGCAAAACCATTGCCGATGAACTTAGAGCAACCAATGCCGACATCATCAAAATCGTAACGACTATAAACTCCTACCGTGATATCACCACGTTGCAGAAGCTCCATGCGTATCTTCCGGAAAATCAAAAGCGCGTGATTCTTGGTATGGGAACACGAGCACATATGCTGCGCATGCTTTCTCCTCTCCGTAATGCCATCACCTACACATACCTTGATGAGGGAGAAGCAGCCGCTGATGGGCAAGTACCTCTGCACATGTATCAGCAGACGGCACAGTGCAGGAATCCCCGGATATTCGGTATCCTCGGCAATCTGGATATACAGAGCCAGAGTCCGCTCATCCACAATACGTTCTTCCATGCAAGGAATATGGATGCGCTCTTCACAACATTCCTGACAGATGATCTGGATGATGCCTGGAATTTCATCACCACAAATGCCGTTGAAGGACTGGCGGTGACTTCTCCATGGAAGCAGAAAATCCTCCCGTACCTTCAGGGTGTGGATCCTCTTGCGCAGGATTTACAGAGCGTCAACACCGTTGTAGCGGAAAACGGTGCATACAGAGGATACAACAAGGATGTGGACGGATTCCGCGACGGATACTCTTTTGTGAAGAATGCAGAATTCGTGAGCATTCTTGGATCCGGCGGCGTGGTGCCGGCGATTATTCACGCATGCAGAGAGTTGGATATACAGAATATCTGCCTCTATGCCCGCAATGCAGACGCCAGAAAAAAATTACAGGAACACTTTGGCATGCAGACAGCGGAGATTTCCGCTGTTAGGGAATCCGCTCCTGATGTGCTCATCTGCACCATTAACGCCGATGTTTCCGTGGAATTACCCCAGGCAAAAAAAGGAGCGTGTGCCATTGATGTGCGTTACGGAAAACGCACGCACTTTGCCACAGATGCAGCAGCTGCGGGTTACACTGTGCATGACGGAATTCCCATGCTCATGCATCAGGCAATCGCGCAGAGCACGCTCTTCACCGGGAAAAAACCGAATGCAGACGTCGTAAACCGGATACAACACTTTCTCACTTCCCCCCTCCAATCATGACATTGGACTCCCTTCGTAAACGCATTGATGCGCTTGATCATGAAATTCTTGCAAAGATGGCTGAGCGCCTTGCGCTCTGCAAAGAAACCGTACAGTGGAAAGAGGATGTTGAGGACACGGATCGTGAATCTGCCTTGCGGGAATTATGGGCAAAGGAAGCGCAATCTTTAGGGCTCTCCGCATCGTTCGCGATGACCCTGCTGGAAGCACTACTTGCCGAATCAAAACGTCTCCAGCGTCATAAATGAATATCACTCCATCTCTGCGCATCGGCATTATTGGCGGCACCGGCAGAACCGGCAGCCAGTTTGCACGTCTTTTTTCTGAGCAGGGATTTCCCGTGGAAGTAACCGGGCGCAAGACGCGCGCGCGTAATGCAGAACTTTTCCGTACGTGCGACATCATTATCTTTGCCGTTCCTCTTGCAGAGTCTGTCAGCATTATCGAAGAAGCAATAGTCCATGCCACCAGAGAAGACCAGCTTCTGCTGGATGTTTCCTCTCTCAAGCAGAAGCAGGTTGCGGCATTACAGAAAGGTGCAGGGGAAGTGGTGGGGATGCATCCGCTCTTTGGTCCGTGGACAGAAGTGCATGGAGAGACTGTTATCCTCTGCCCTGCACGCGCTGCCGATACAACGGTACAATCGCTGGAAGAGCTTTTGCATAGCATGGGGCTGAAGACCAAACGCATGTCCGCAGAAGAACACGATAAGCTCATGGCGCTCCTGCAGGTTCTTCCTCATGTGAAGAATTTCCTGGTCGCCGATGTCCTGCAGCGGATCGATGCCGATGTCTCCAAAATTCTGGAAACATGTACGCCTCCCTATGAATTGGAACTGAATGTTGTCGGCCGTTTTCTGGATGATAATCCGGCGCTGTACGGCCCCATCATCCTGAATAATCCCGATACGCTCAGCATTCTGGAGGCCTTCAATGCAGCGCTCTCTGACTGCATTGCAATGGCAAAGAAACAGGATCTGAAACGTTTCTCTGAGCGCTATGAGCAATTACGCTCTTTCTTTGGTGCACATGCAAAGGAAGGAAGAGAGAGCACCGAAGCCTGTATTCGATTCCTTTCCTCTCAACAATCATGAGAATTTTTACACTCGGACCGGCGGGAACCTTCTCTAGCGAAGCGACACAGGAGATCTTTCCGGATGCCGATATTCTGTACGCTGCAAACTTTGACCGCCTCTTCCAGATTCTGGAAAAAGCAGAGGATGCTATCGGCGTTGTTCCCATTGAAAACAGCCTGCACGGCTCCGTGCATAATGTACTGGATCTGCTTTATCATTCTCCTGTATCCATTTGGCGCATGCATGATCTGCGGATTCGTCATGCCATCGGTGCACAGGATCCGAAGAGCATTGACCGCATCGCCAGCCACCCACAGGCGCTGGCACAGTGTCGCAAATACTTATTGGAACATTTTCCGGATGCGGAACACTTTCCAGTGAGCAGCACGACCTACGCGCTCGATTTGGCGGCCGCCGATCCTTCCACGGCAGCCATCGCACGGGAAGATGCCATTCGCGAACATGAACTGACCATACTGGATACGAATATTGAAGGAGCCAACAACACAACGCGGTTTGGTATTGTTGCCAAAGATGACCCGTATCCGGATCTTGAGCGTTCACGCATGAGCATTGTTCTGCACCCGCGCGAAGACCGGTCCGGCCTTCTGCACATTCTGATCACTCCCTTTAAAGTGTACGACGTGAATATGACCAAGCTGGAAAGCCGACCGACCGGAGAGAAGATAGGCGACTACTATTTCTTCATTGATTTTGAAGGCAAGCAGAGCGATGCGCGCGTGCAGAAAATATTTGAGGAGATCAAGGAGTACGCTGATATCACTATTCTTGGCATATGGTAATGAGCATGTGGAATTCTCTGTCACCGGCCCATCCTGATCCGATGTTCTCTATTGCCGCTCAGGCACGTGCAGCGGGTCCAGAAGCCATTGATGCCACGATCGGTGTTTATGTGGATGAAGAGGGAGATACCAAATTATTTCCGAGCGTACGCACGGCAATGCAAACGATTCTGCACGGATATGTTCAGAGCAGTTCCACCTATCCCCCGCTCCTTGGCATTCCGGAGTACCGCCATGCCGTCACGGATCTGATTTTTCCCGACGATCAAACACCCGTTGCCAGCATTGCCACAACAGGCGGCACCGGTGCGCTCGCCATTAACCTCCGGCTTCTGCTGCTGCTCAATCCCAAAATGCAGCTGTGCATTCCCTCCCCCGGGTGGGCGAATTACGCTCCCCTCTGCCGTATGGCTGGAATTTCTTTTCAGGAGGTACCGGTGCTTGAGCAAAACACCATGAATCATCACGCCATCATGGAATGGGTGAAGAAGACACCGGGGCCCTGCACCGTTTTGCTCCAGGCAGGATGCACTAATCCGACCGGCATCGATCTTACAGAAACGCAGTGGAAGGAACTCATTCCGGTTCTGCAAGAGCATGAATGTGCGGTCCTTTTGGATTTTGCCTATCAGGGTTTTGGCGATGAACCGGAAAAAGACGCCCAGCCGGCACATGCTTTGCGGAAAGCAGGAATCCTGACGCTCATTGCATGGTCTGCCTCCAAAAATCACAGTCTGTACAGATACCGCACGGGGATGGCGCTCACCAGTGTGCCGGATGAAGAGACACACGCAATTGTGGAAACCAATTACTCTATGCTCAGCCGAGGACTATGGTCCGCAGCACCGGTATTCGGTCAGCATGTGGTGATACAAACGCAATCTGCTCAAAAAAAGGAGTGGCTGCAGGACATTGCCCATGTACGGGGCGTGCTGGAACAGAAGCGTTCCGTTTTGCGTGAGAATTTACCGGATTCCTTTCAGTCTCCGCTGAATGGCAGAGGACTCTTTGCCATGTTACCGCTGACACACGATCAGATTTTGGATCTGCGCAGCAAACACAATGTGTTCGTTCTGGATGATGGACGCGTGAATATTGCGGGTATTCCAGAGCGTCGACTAAAGGAGTTCTGCGAAAAAGTGCATGCCGTACTGTAGAACACAAAGCTAGCCTAGAGCCACATCCAGCGTCATCATGACGAGAAAACCGAGCATGGCGCATGCTGTTGCAATATCCGTGTATCCCGCACGCTGGCTCTCTGGCACCACTTCTTCCACAACCACAAAGATCATCGCTCCGGCTGCAAATGCGAGTGCATAGGGTAGTATTGGCTGCATCACAATGACAGCTGCTGCACCAATCACTGCAGCAATCGGTTCCACAATCGCGGAGAGCTGACCGTACCAGACACTTTTTGCAGAAGACATGCCTTCTCGCCTGAGTGGTGCCGCCACGGCAAATCCTTCTGGGAAATTTTGAATTCCTATACCAAGTGTCAATGCTACAGCACCTGCAAGAGTGATTGCATCACCACCATTCGCCAGAGCACCAAACGCTACACCTATGGCTAGTCCTTCTGGGATATTATGGAGTGTGATAAGACGAGCAGTGTCGTCTTGTGCAGGTGTGTGGGAAGCCCTTCTGCCTCTTTCTTTGGAAAACCCAAGTGCAAGTGCGGAATCAACCGATCAAGGATCCTGAGGAATACACCCCCTGCTGCAAACCCAACTGCTGCAGGTATCCACTTAGGCAATGGTCCGCCCTCAGACATTTCTATGGCAGGAGCCAGCAGCGACCAGAAGCTTGCAGCAATCATCACTCCGGCAGCAAAACCCAGCATTCCATCCAAGACCTTCTGATTAAGTGTTCGAAAACCAAAGATCATGCTGGCACCAAGCGCCGTGACACCCCAGGTGAAGAGAGTGGCGATTAGTGCCTGGAGAACGGGGTGGAAAGACGCAAAAGTGATCATTGGTGGGAGTATACCATTCTGGAAGGCAACTATGAGCTGGTTCTCATCGTGCTAAAAAGCCCCGTGAGACAGATTCCTCACGGAACTTTTTACAAGAATATTAATTACCAATGAATGAGCGTTGCACCCAACTCTGGTTTCGTAGGGTTGTGCACAATGATCGGAATACCCTCCATCTGCGCAAGACGAATCGCATCCCGATGCACAACGCCCGGTGCAGATCCGCCTTCAGAACATCGTTCTATGGCTTCCTGATATGAGAGCCTAGGAACACAGCGACCGCCCATTTTATCGAGAATGGGGAACTCTTTCTCTATAGAACACACTGTTTGCGATCCATGTAGATTACGCAAAACAATGGAAGTTTCCACAGCAGTAACATCAGAATATCCAAGACTTCTGGCAGTATGTGGCAAATATCCCGGTACCAGAATTCTGGTATTGCGCTGTTCTCTGCATTCTTGCAGAAGGTATGCAAGCATGCCGTGAGTGATATCCCGTTGCTGTGCAATGTCGCCACACTGATGAAGGAACTGTTCCATCCCCTCAATGTCAAAAACCTTCATTCTGGAAGAGAGCAGCAAGTCATACAGTTTGGTTGTCGCTATCTCGCCTTGGCCGAGGAGAGAGATCCGGCCATTGCCAGTCTCTAGAATACGATCGCTGCCCTGCTCCTCTACGGAATACTGCCCACCTTGATGTATGCGCCTTAGATGCTCATCCAGAGTAAGAAATAGATTTGGCGTCGGTTGACCATCCAAGAGGTTATCGGTATCCAGGAGTGTCTGTATTCTGGCACCAATACCCGCCGTTACTCTTTCAATGTTTTCCGTATCTCCATTGGCCAGCCTGTCTGCCAGATCGCTACAGATTCCTGTAAGAGGGCAATCATTATGTCTGAATGCAGAAAGAACAGTGGCAGTAGTCCCTTTCCGTGGATCATGTTTAAGCATATCTACACTCTGTTCTATTTGTGCAGTGGTACTGCCGCCCAGTTTGCGCACCAGCGGTTCACTTTCGCCATGGTGGAGCGATTGGAGATGATTAGGGAATGTTTCCATGATAGATAAGGAGTAAAACAACTAAATAAGACCGAGTTTTGTAAGAATTGCTTGGTAACGAGGTCTGAATTCTTCGGGAAGCGGGCCAAGAGGTTGACGAAATACATTGTGAATCGCCCCTCTGCTCATAAGATGCATCAAATATTTAATTCCCCTTGGATTAGACCAGCCCTCCGGAAAACACGCTTTAATCAGTTCCGCCAATTCGGTATCAATGGCCTGTGCTCCATCCCAGTTCTCCTGGCTCGCCAGATCCACCAAATTATGCACTCTGTTGGGATCGGCATTCGAAGCTACAGAAACAACCCCTACGCCGCCTTCCCGCATGACATTGAGCGTATTGGCATCATCTCCCGACCAAATAGGAAGATTGGGGGCATCGCGCCGTACCTGCCGCAATTGATCAAAATCGCCGCTTGCAAATTTTAATCCGATAATCCCGGGAAGACGTGAAGCTTCTACAATAGTTTCCGGATCCATTTTGGTTGCGGTTCTCCCCGGAATGTCATACATAATGACTGGCAAATCAACTTCTCCGATAGGCCGATAATAATTATCGACAATATCTCTTTGGCTTGGTTTGTTGTAATAAGGAGTCACAACCAGAACACCATCTGCTCCAAGTTCTGCTGCTTGATTCGTGTGCCCAACCGCATCACTGGTAAAATTTGTTCCCGTTCCAACAATGACCCTCACACGATTCCTGACTTGATCCACAACTTCCCTGATAATCCTGCCCCGCTCATCTTCAGCCCCGCGATTTCCTTCCTCAATTGTTGGTGCCTCTCCTGTGGTTCCTAAAATACAAACGGAGTTTCCGGCCTGAACCTGTGCCTCTGCAAGTGCCCGCAACTGATCGTAATCAACATATTTGCCGGTTGGATCAAACGGTGTAATCATCGCTGTGATCGTCCGCTGGAAATGAACACCATCGTCGGTAAGAACATCGTTATTTCGCATAAGTGGAAAAGAAAATACAAAAGTGCATACACAGTACAAAACTATGAAATAATTCATAATTTTTTGATAAAAATTGTTATTTTTATATATTTTTGTTATAATTATGACATTATGATTCGTCTCTCCGATGCCATTAACGATGTCATTTCAGGTAATCCGCTTCTGCAGTTTGGCCTACAAAACAGACTCTTTAACCTCTCCAATCTTGCAGGCTTTCTGCAGCCGCATATCGAAGTACGCACGAAAAAAGATCTGAACACTAATACCATTGTCATGGCACTCAGCAGAATGCAAAGGCAGATGAAAAATGGCACAAGCAATCTTGGGGATTTTAAGATTGAAAACCTAACGATTCATACAGGGTTGTGCACATTGACCTATACAAAAACTGAAGAAGCTGATCGTGCTATTCGCAACCTGTACACCGCAGTACAAAAGAAGAATGAGTATATAACTATCTCCGAAGGCATTAATCAAATCACCGTTATCGTCGATGCATCGCACGCGGAAAAATTGGAATCCTTTATCGCACACAAACCGCTCTTTAAACACATGAACATTGCCTCGCTTAACATTCAGTTTAATGCGAAACATACGTACGAAACACCCGGATTCATTTACATGATGTTGCAGCAGCTCATGCTGCAGAACATCAATCTTGTGGAGATCTCCTCAACATTCACAGAGCTCATTCTGTATCTTGATGAATCTGATACGCGCGTGGCCTTTGATACGCTGTATCACCTCTTTCACGCACCGGAACGGGAAAATGGTTAATCCCTACACATCTTCATCTATCAGCCTACTCAAACTTAGATAGATTCGGGGCTATCTCATCAAACGGAAATGGTCGCGCATTGGAAACAAACGCCATGTATCTGATAAATATGTACAACTGCGTATTCCAGATCTCGCAGAAGTCTGCAATCCCCTTTTGCCGTTTGCCTGTAAATAGCACCATAAAGAAGTGGATAACGATCAATAATGTCACAAGCATTTTCCAGATACCCAATATAATTCCGGAAACAACGCCAACAACTATTCTCATCAGAGCTTCTGAGCCCTCTTTTCTTTTCTGCATATAAGTTTGTGGGGGAATTCGAAACCATTATATGTAATTTCTACCCCAAAGCCACATCCAGCGTCATCATGATGAGGAAGGACAGCGAAAATAGACATAGAGAGAGAACCTCAATATATCGTTAGTAAGCCTGAGTTTAATGCTCCGTATGCTCCAAGAGTTTCGAAATACGCGGGTCAACAGGCCTTGTGGCATTGGCGATTGCCGCAGGCAAATGCTCCAGTACACATGTGCATGTATCCGTCAGTAAAAATTGAATCCTCTGTTCGACCATTGGGCCTTCCCCGGAGACCACGAAGTTTGCCTCCATCCAAGGGTCAATTGCCGAGCTTGTGTACATCCCGCCTTGCTCATGCAGCAGCTGGTCAATCTCTCGCCATGTTTCGTACGAGAGCGCTCCAAACGGGCGCATCACCCGTTCTACTTCTTCCGACGAAGGACGTGAGGATGCATCAGGGAACTCCTGAAGAATTTTCTGCACGATCGTTTCTGCATCCGTATTTCCCATGGTGGTATTCTACATGGAGATTGAAGGGTTTGGCTGGGGAGAAGAGCCGTCTCCGTCTGCGGACTTCGCCTAGCCTACGGATTCAGCCAATCGCGGCGTAGCCCGCGTACGCGGAACGTAGACGCCTACCTGCCGGTAGGCAGGGATGGCTGGGCTTAGTGGATGATTTGAGATCGCTTTCTAAAATCAGTGAATTAATGTAGGCCTACAAACAAACCACATGCTTTATATCCTTTGTTAGATCCTTCACTCCATCTTCTAAACCTTTTATCATCTGATCATAAGAATTTACATTGGGTATTTTATTTTCAAATTCAGAATTTATAAAAGAATCAATACTTCTAGATCTTAATTCCGAAACTACATCTAATAATCCGTTTGAGATATCCATTTTATTTATAGCCTTAAAAAATGAATCGTTTTTGTAAAATGCCACATTCATATTGCTTTTGTAATAAGCAGTGTAGTATCGCGATTTCTTGATAGTGGAATGGTTTTTTTGAGTATCTGAATTTATTGCATCCTCCAAATATGAAGCTATTTCGCAGTTGTATGCGTTGTGCTTCTCTATCTCAGTTATTGTCAAAGTAATTGACTGAAGACTTTGGAGCACAAAAATTAATATCGCAACAATTACGCTTATTAGAGTTAAATCATTACTATTAATATTCCTTCTTAAAGTTTTGTATTTCAAAATTGTGACTACGGCAACAATACAAACTATAATAAAAGGGATTTTGTAAAACCAAATGCCTTTCCACCAGTAGGAAATTGCAATAATCATTGCAATCGCAATAAAAACTATGATTAACGTTTTCTTCTTTTGCATGATGATTCTAAATTCGTAATTTGGATGAGCACATGACATCCGGAAGCAAATTGTAGCGGTTCCTTAGGGGTTTTTGGGAGTCCTTTTTATAATGATGGCACGTGTGTCGGGGTAAAATGTAGATTATTATAAAGTTATCTGGTTCAATATGAGATGTGGGAATGTATACGAATATTTGCTGTAGGAAGTGTAAATACTCATTTACTGGTGGATACAGCAGACTGGGTCTAGATTCCAAGTTAGGATTGCCGTTATTGCAATGCTCAAAATGTGGAGAAGTCTACAAAACCGGAAAGAAACCCTGGTCCACAATGTCTGAACGTGAGAAAAAACTTTTCATCACCAACAGAGTATTCCAAACGGTCATTAACTCCATTCTTTTTTTTGTCCCATTACTTGTAATTGAGTATTACTTTTTTCATGTGAGTGATGAAGATATTTTCAGCGCTCGCTATCTGGCTGTGCCGATTATAGGAGGTTTGCTGATCAGTGGCATTTGGATCTTCTTGAATGCAAAAAAATGGATTGAACAAACAGAAGCAGCTTTTACTAAAAAGGATTTCGCCTTCTTTTTTCGATGAGAAGCTAAATTTATTTACTCAATATGCTGTTTAATAGGTGAAAAGGAGGGCTCATCACCACTAACATCAACTGAGAAATCGTAGGTGGTTTTATAGTGATAATCTTTGTCGTTAATTGATTTGGACTCTATTTCAAGATTGATTTCTACGCGATTTATCTGGTACTCATGACCTCTAATTTTCCTCAGCCCCTTCGCGTTGATATGTCCTAACTGAGCCAGAAGTTGTCTTTCAGAAGGAACCAGAATGAGCTCTTGGTGAAAATTTGTGGGATGTTCTTCATCACCAATTTTTAAACTAGCCTTAGAAATTCTTGCCATACCAGGGTACGTGCCCTTGTTAACTAAGATTGCGTTAAAAAACCACTTTTCTTCTTCATCTTCACCTGTCTTTTTAAATGCAATTTCTGGTACAACATAAGGTCTCCGTTTCAACACGAATTCTTTGTAGGCAACCCACGCCGTGACTCCTGCAAGAAGCACAAGAAGTGTATCCATGATGTTTCCAAACCAATTCATACGGCATGTGGGTAACTTTTATCTGGCTGGGGAGGAGGGATTTACTTCGTCTCGTCCCGCATTCGCGGGACTCGCTCAGCATAAACTTCTCATCCCTCCTCTGCCAATACTAAGATCCGAAGTGGACTAATTGACTGTTCTTTAATTATATATTAAAATATATCACTGCACCATTCGCTGCAGGAGTTCTTTGATGCCACCGGACCTTAGGTCCGGTCTGCAGTGTACTTTCTTTGTATAAGTGTAGTGCGGACCGGATCACGTTATCATCACAACAAGAATATCCAAAAGAAAGGAGGTCTTTTATGCGAAGTGCTTACGGGCGCTACCGCAACCGCGCGAATGATCACGAGATGACATTCCGCGCGTGTCTTTTTGTTCTCGGACTGGCGATCTTTGCAGTGATCTTCATGGTCTACAACGGCCAGTTCGGCAAGTTGTGGGGGATCACATGGGCCAACACGCCCGTATGGTTCATCATCGCACTCGTCGCCGGGTGGGGACTCTTCTGGACGTTGTACAAGAAGGAGATGAACTGGGTGGAATACTTGGTATATCTCCTCTTCTGTATTCCGATGACCATCCCCTTCATCATGATGGGATATTGGTGGTCAACGGGCTTGTACGCCGTTGAGAACATCAACGGTTATGTCCATGGAGGAGAGTACTATGAGGCGTACACGACCGAGACGACGTACACCGACTCGGATGGCAAAGAACACACGACGCGAACGTACCACCCTCCGGAGTGGTACCTGTTATCTTCTGTGGTCCTTCATGGTCACAGACAGAAGGTCGACTGCACCAGCAGAGACTACAAACACTACGTGAAGAAATTCGGCAACGAGAAGTTCCACCTGCTCAGTCACGTTGGCCAGGTTTCCGTGGGAGACGGCAACATGTACTCCACGGCCTGGGACGGAAAGGCGTCCACCAAGACGCCCATGGTGAGCCCTCATCCGTACGTCTCGTACATCAAGGCGAGCGAGCGAATGAAGAGCATGCACGCCCTGGTGAGCGGGTACGAGGAACTTCTGCGTGAGTACCCGGAGATCCACGGCGGACCCAACGGACCGATCGAACTCGACCGCGTACTCGTGGCGGGCGCGAGCGTTCCCTCTGGTTGGGTGCGCGAAGTGGATCGTCTGCTCGACGAGAAGTTGATGCAGCTTGGTTCTGCCAAGCAGTGCAACATTCTCGTCTACGTCGTTCATACGGGAAACCGTGGTTTCGCCGGTGCCCTGGAAGGATACTGGACCGGCGGCAACAAGAACGACGTGATTGTCATCGTGGGCACGACGCACTACCCGAAGATCGACTTCGCGGACGTGTTGTGCCTGAACACACAACCACTGTTCCCAATCGCACTCCGTGATGAACTGGAGAGCCTTGGAACACTGGATGTCTCCGCAAAACAGTTTGCGGAAATCGTGACATCGCATGTTGCGAAACCTGCGAGTCAGGGAGGGTACGAGCGCGAGCCGATGGCCGCATACGAGTACCTCAAGTACGAGATTCGCTTACCCCTGTGGGCGAGCATTCTCCTCGTCGTCTTTTCTGTGGGGTGCACCACCCCGTTCATGATCTTTTTCCTCACCAACGATTTCGATGATGAGGACACCAACATCTTACTGAAAGGAACCTGAGTCATGTTCGAAGAATTCTCACGACACGACTACGACACCACCACCGCAAGGAGTGGCGGTACCTTCAAGATGGTGATCGCCGCAGTGATCGTCCTCGCGCTCATCGCGGCGGCGGTGTACATCGGGTACCCGATCATCAAGAAAAACCAGTTTGTCGGTATGGAGAAGAGTCTCGACGCGCTCCACAACGAATCGCTCGTAGAACTCTCCGCCATGACCGGCAGCGTTAAGCTCTCGGGCTCCGCGGTGAAATCCAAGGATGAGTTCATGCTGGAAGTCATCCACAAAGCCACGGAAGGCCGTTATGGACCTGATGGCGCAAAGCAAGTCGCTCTGTTCCTGCACGAGAACTACCCCAATATGGATACGGCGCTCAGACAGCAGTACATCCGTGCCGTGGAAGCGGGGTATGCAAAGTTCGCCAACGTGCAGACGCGGAAACTCCAACTCCTGCGCGAGTACCAGCGGCAGGTCGATCCCGACACGTTTCCGTCGGGATCATGGGTAGCCAAGAAGTACGGTTTCCCCCGCGTCGATCTTGCGAAGTACGACGTTATCTTAAGCAAGGAAGCACGCAAGGCAGACGCAACCAAAACTCTGGACGAATCGGAGTTCGATCCGTTCGCCAAAGAAAAGGTTAAAGCCCCAGTAAAACCGGAGGCGGAGGCCAAAGACTTCTAGTGTGATGATAACCGGTCCAACGTCATCACTGCTCGCGGGTCCCCTTGGGATCCGCGAGTTTTTTTGATAGTACTTTGGCTGGCTGGGGAGGAGAGATCCTTCGGCTTCGTCTCAGAAGAAAATTGCACTGTCACGCACACCGTTATTCCTCTGTAATGTCCACGGGGGGCACTGCCAGGATTTTTACTCCGAAATCCAGATCCCTCTCAAGAGTTTGTGTCTCGTCTGGTTCGAAAACCCACAACACCTTCTGGGGGATTTTCCATTCATTTCTCAGGGCTGTACGCTGCTCAGCATACGGTTGCTGCTGCTGTCTAAGACCTTTTAGCTCTTTCTCCCATGCCGCCTTTTTTTTCTTGCTATCGGTTCCATCGTAACGAGCGATATTCATTTCAAGTATTCTGATTCTTAGAGCAGTCTTCGCTTTGCTTTTTACCTGTTCTCTCGCAATCTCGCTGACTGGTCTCTCGTAGTATTTCATCAGCTCTGTTACCTTTGAGAGGTACCCTTCCCACAGCGTTTTCTGTCTCTTCCATTCGCTATTCTTTGAAGGAGAAGAGCTTTCTTCAATAATACGTATTCCAGTCATCTGTCTGAAAACACGCTCCTTGTTATAGTCCCGCATGGGTACAGAATCAGGAGCCCCCTCAATCATAGTTTCAAGAGACTGAATGGATGCCTTTGCATGTGAAGCTTCATCCCGCAGCTGCTTCTTGTATTTCTCTAGTTCTCTTACCAATTCTGGTGGGATTTCCTTCGCTGCATCAGCTTGCTGCATTTGGTCCGGTCGCTGTTTATCGGGGGAGGACTCGTCACCGAAGAAAATGAGAAGGCGTTCTTTGTCGTAATTGTTCATGTGTGTGTGAGGGATCATTAGATTGTCTACTTCTATGCGGACTCCCGAATGTTCTTCAGTGCTTGCTCAAACCTTTCCTCCCTCTGATCTGCAGGTACGTCGCGGAGCGCATTGATTTCACGAACGGCTATCTTTGTGGCCGCTTTCAGCGTCTGCTCATTTGTGAGGTCAGATGGTGGTAGAGCTTGCAGAACCCTTTCCAACTTACCATGAATCCGAACATCGTGGTGAGAAGGGAACCGCATCATGTACTTATGTCTTTTCATTACACCGCCTCCGAGCAATCCACCTATTTTCTCACGCCAAGTATCTCTGCGCTCGATGACCCTGAGAGCAGCTGTAATTTCCTGTAGTGCTACCTCCCGGCGTGCGGATGCATCCTCTCTTGCGTTATCCAATTCCGACACCGGCCGGGCATGTTCGGATGTTTGTCCTGAAAAAGGATGTTTCATGGCTGAAAAGGAAAAAGGTGTAAACAAGTATATATTAGCATGATTTCGGATAAAGATCAAATCTTTCCTGCATGGCCACAGAGCTCATACGAAGTTCTATCCGCCTTCATCGATCAGACTCCCGCTTCTGCAAATCATCGAGATGCCGGTACCCCGTCATTGCGAGGGAGGATGAAATCCAAATGGGTTTGCACCGATGTGTGAATCCTTCGGCTTTCTCGGTGCAAGCAAGTGCAAGCAAGTTCGAACACTTCATCTTATTCAGTGTAAACATGGTGGCTTGCCATGAGGAGTCTCGCTTTGCGGGACGACGAATGGCTGCGGCTAGTGGACGATTTTCGAAGCATTCCTTTCTATAATTTAGAGATTCCTAGTCTGGTGGTTCAAGTTTGCTATACTCTGGTCGTTTACCAACTGTGGTTATGAAAAAAAGTATTCTTCACCGTGTTGCAGAAATTCTCGGTGTCCGAGAAATCGTCGCTGATGTTCTTAGCAGAATAATTGCGTTTATCGCATTGATAGTCTTTCTATATTTGATGCCGTATCTGTTACCCCCTATTTTTAAGATGCTTTTTGCAGTTGGGGACATGATCAGTAAACATCCACCAGCACCAATTGTTTTTCCCCAACCTTAGTGCAAAAAAATCTGGCTGGGGAGGAGGGATTCGAACCCCCGAATGCCAGGTCCAGAACCTGGTGCCTTACCACTTGGCGACTCCCCAAGAAGAGATAGAACTCTGAGAGAATGAACTGCTTCAACCGCTTGCTTGCCCGTCCGTAGTCCCGCAAGCGCGGGACGGAGGTGGGGCGCTCCCCCATGGAGGCAACATCATAGCAGCGCAGAGAGCCTGAGAGGAATACATCTTTTCGAGTTATTCGCTCCCTATGCTGTTCTCAGCAATCCAGCACTCTCTCCATTTCCCGGGTAAGTTCCTCCTGCCATTGTGTGCAGGTTTTCTGAATAGCTGATGCAGCTGCGTCTTGCTCTGTACTCCTGACGCTGCATGCACAGAGCGCCAGAAGCGCTTCCTGTGCGCCGCGTACGTTGAATGCTGCCAGATCTCTTCCGCGGAAACAGGGATCCACTTCATCCGTATCATCGAAGCTGACACGGATATCCGTGTGTGGAGTTGGCGTTGAGGGGATATTGAAGAAATATGCAGATGCAGGGACATAGAATCCGAACACCGTTGCGCTGTGCACATAAGGGAAAAGGGATGCCTGCGTCTGCCGGATATCCGCAGAGGAGAGTGGTTGCTGCGCTTTGAGCGTCTCGTATGCGCTGCTGTCTCTATTCCAGGAAACGACCACACGGCCGTCACGGTTGCCATTGGGCATAAGCACGCAGCCCCGGTTGCCTGCGTCTTCCCGATATTCCTCGAAGAGGGGGAAATTATAGCGGCGCAAAAAATCATGTTTTTCAACGGCATGGCGCGCATTCTCTGGGATGTGGAAGACTTTCAGAGCGCGTTCAATAGATCCAGCATCGTGCAGAATGCCGTGCAATTCTTCGCGCACGGCGAGCGTCACCGCGAAAATTTCACCGAAGTTCCCCTCGCCCAATCGATCCCACTGCGTGATATGCATCAGCTGTTTTCTGCCATCGACGGTTTGGAAAGCGAATTCGCTGCCTTTGTATGCAACATTCTCACGTACTTCCATAATACAAATTATATTGTAGAATACTCTTTCTGCAAGAGGATGGTCTGCTGTGTGGGGGCTCTAACATGCACAGAGAACGCCTGTCCTAACTTTTGCGCTTATTCTTGCGCTGAATTTGCGGTGATCCACTTTCATTTCCCCTTGGAATTTGCAATGCGCACGCGTCTGGGGAATACTTTCTATAATCAGAAAGTAGTTCTTAAACCTATTCTTTCCCCTGTTTCTTTTATGCACAGTCTTGATATGTCTTCGGATACTCCGTGCGATGAGTTCGTTTTAATCCTGACGCCGGAGGACGTCGCGCAACATATACGCGATGCGGAAAATCCCAGTGATAATAATGGTTTATATGAAACGCTGATGAATGAAATCCGCAGCGTACATGAGCAGGCGCGTCCGGCGCTCTTTGAATTACTGCGCCAGAGAACAATCGCGGGACCGCGTTAAGCATTGGATACATGCAGAAAAAACAGCAGCCAGGTGGCTGCTTTTTTCTTGACCTGCTCTTGTGGTTATGTAATGATGTACCGGTGCATAATATCATCCGCAATCACAGGAACATGTGGTGGCTGCTCCATGAAAACCCGCTGTACAGCTGGCGATAGCCTATAGATTTATCTCTTACGCCCTCTGCTGTATAGCGAGGGTTTTTTATTTTATTTCACATTTTTATCATGAATGAATCAAATGTTAAATCTTCGGCAATGATTGCGGAGTTTTGTGACAAAGAATCCCCTTTTGCCATCGTACAGGGGCACTATAAGAATGAGGCATACATGCTCTCCGGCCCCGTAATCTCCTGCGACCGCGTCGAAGATATTCCCAGACGCACGTGTCTCTCCAGAGGAGAGGATGTTCTCTGTGACACGGTTGGCGTCATCCCCTTTTCTCAAATTCGGGAACTGGGATACGAGGCAAAAGAAGATGATGCAGAGATTCGGTGCATGCAGGTGATGGAGCAGACGCGCGTTGAGATTGGCGATCTGTTCGTGGCCATACCGAACGAACCGATTAAAACGGAAAATGGATGTGATTTTGAGGATTCGGACGAAGAGTATGCAGCGGCTGTTCGCAAAGTTATTGAGGAGGAAATCGGCGAAGGAAATGCGTGCAATGTCGTCGTTTCTTCCAATGCTATTGGGAATATTGTGGAGATGTCCCCTCTTAAAGCATTGAACATTTTTAAGAGAATACTCAGGGATGAGTTTGGGGCATACATGACATTCTTTTTCTTTGACGGAGAACGCTATCACATTGGAGCATCTCCGGAACGCAATGTTACTGTTGCAGGAGGAATTGTCGCACTGAATCCTATTAGTGGCACATATCGTAAAGAGGATGGCAAAATTGATAGAGAGGATTTCATTAAATTCTTGCGCGACCCTAAAGAGATTAATGAGCTCTTCATGTGTATGGATGAAGAACTCAAGCAGATGGCAGTTATGAGTGAGAAGGGAGGTCGTATTATTGGCCCTCTGCTCAAAGAAATGTCTCATCTGGTACATACTGAATATGTACTGGAAGGACACTCGGACACAGATCCATTGCAACAACTGCGAGCCTCTATGCACGCGCCTACTGTCACAGGATCTCCAATGAAAAGTGCATGCCGTATTATCAATGAGAATGAACGGGATCCGCGCGAATATTATGCGGGAGAGTTCTTTATCACGTATTTTGGAGAGGATGGTGATGAGTGCCTGGATAGCACAATCATGATTCGCAGTATGGCAATTATGCCCAATGGACGAACGGTGATACGCGTTGGCGCTTCCATCGTGCGAGATTCCAAACCCGAGGATGAAGCCAAGGAGCGCAGATCCAAGGCTGCATCCGTTATGAGTGCTCTTGCCGATTCTGCTTCTGAAGTGCCTCATCCGCAGTTACCATCCATTATGGATGAAGAGATTGAACGCATTCTTGCCGAGCGCAATGAACGGTTAAACCGTTTCCTTTTTGAAGATCAGGAATACGTCGATAACACCGTTCCCGAACTGCAGGGCAAAACCATTACTATTATCGACAATGAGGATGGTTTCAGCCACATGCTCCGCCATATGATCGAAGCTGCAGGAGCACAGGCAAACGTTGTTTCGTACAAGGATTTTGATGAAGCTGAAGATAATGCTGATGTGGTGATTGTAGGGCCGGGCCCCGGGAATCCGCTCAATGAAGAGGATGAAAAGATGCAGATTCTGGCAAAGACCACAGCTGCTCTGCGGGAGAATGATCGCACGTTCCTCTCTGTCTGCCTGGGGCACCAGGATGTATGCAGGCAGCTTGGGTTTGAAATCATAAAGAAGGAGGAGCCTTCTCAGGGCATGCAGAAGCCGATCAATTTTTTTGGAAGACAAGAAGATGTCGGGTTCTACAACACGTTCGCAGCGATCAATGCGAGAAGCGTTGATGGCGTTGATGCTTCTTTTGACGAATCAACAGGAGAGATCTATGCGCTACGCGGAGAGCATTTCTCTAGCTTTCAGTTCCATCCGGAATCCATCCTCAGCCAAAACGGGTTTACGATTCTTACAGAGGAACTGAAAAGATTATTGCCAAAAGCCTGACAGAAATATCCAAACGCAAATGTGGGGGTGCATTGACGAATGCATCCCCCATCTTTTTTTCTTATGCGACAAGAAGTGAATAAACTGCGATACATTCTGGACTTTTCATTTGCTACGCTTAAAGGAATATGAAGAGTCTTTTTGTTGGTCGTTGGCTTCCTGGATTCAGAACTTTTACACAAGGTATGCTGAGCCTCAT